>Ga0007842_1000180_pt1 | contig 5855 bp, 2 predicted proteins | sample CryBogCBE10Sep07_FD_54988 | JGI IMG/M metagenome (GOLD analysis project Ga0007842, IMG submission 54988) | Freshwater microbial communities from Crystal Bog, Wisconsin, USA - CBE10Sep07 | ecosystem: Environmental > Aquatic > Freshwater > Lake | place: Crystal Bog, Wisconsin, USA | collected... | reverse complement strand
TTAGCAGCTAGCCTCTTCCGCTTCCGTTTCTCCGCTGGAGTGGCTTTGGGCGGATCCAGGGCGAGTCCCGGGATTACCCTCGGCGTGCCAGTCGCCAACTTGCCCCTGGTTCCCGTGGGTCCAGACGCGCCTCGGCTCTGTGATGTCTCGTTGGAAGATGTCGATAACTTGGCCAGCTTATCCTCCAAACCTGTGGAGGCTGGTTTAGTTACCGACTCTTTTCCAACGACCTCCGCGTAAGATATTGGCTGTTCGGAAGCTGTAAGTACTTCTGGAGGAGGGTTGGGAGAAGGCTGAGCAGTGCTCAAGTGAGCCTGCTCATAAACGACCAACTTACCATCTACCAAGTGATAAATTTGGCCTTCTCTCAAATCTCCTACAGGCAGGGCAACAGCGGGTGTCATCTCCACATCTGTGTCCAAGGACTCAGGTGTAGAGCTGACCACAGCTGAACTTGCTAGTTCCCGAGCTGGAGCTTGAACCGGAATTTCTTCAGGTTCTGCTGCCAGCTTGGAAACTTTGTTAGCCAAGCTTTTAGCCTTGCGCTTACTGAGTCGATCACGATTCTTCTGCTTTTTCTTTAAAGAATCGTCTAACTCAGCCTCTTCAGACTTGTCAATCAAGTCTACCATTTCGCCTTCCTGGATGCTTTCACCAAAGCGCCGGTTATGATAAACCAGGCTACGGCGAAACCTATCCATAGCGGACTGGTAGAGATGAGCCTTCCTAGTAAGCCTGGCAAAAGACTCAGTCCTCTTGGCAGCCCGCAATTGCACGGCCTGTTCTTGAGGACTAAGTTTGCCAACCTTAATAGGCAAACTGACAGCTTTGCTGAACCTGCTTTGGGCTGTGACCCAGAAGCAACTTCAGCCACCTTTCTCTTCTTAGAGTCAGACGGAGCTGACTTCTTTGAAGGAGCAGATGGTTTGGGCTGTCCTTGACTAGCGCTAATAGCTTGATTACCCTGGTAATTGTATTGTACCTGAGGGGGTGGGGCCATTGGAGGAGCGCCCCACACCGGTCCATAAGGCCCATAGTAAGGCATCCTCCAAGGCTCCGGAGGACCCCAGTATGCTGGGTTTGTGGCCCATGGACGCCCGTAGGTCCAAGGACCGCTCTTTTGGCCTCGCCCCTTCTGCGGATGGGATTGTTGGTCCGACATCTGGAATGTTTTGAAAAAGCCAACATTAGAAACTGAGAATAAGTTTCCCGTAGTTGCCTTGTAGCAAGCAACTTCTCTAACTTATTCTAATTGTTCACAGATTTTGAAAATGGCTTTACACAAATTTCATCTCTTCCTGTTATGGCATGCTCGCTTTTTGCGCAAGGCAAAAATGCTAGAGTGAACACACAGGAACTTAGAAAGCTAGAGCCTTGCCTATGGCGCGAACGCCAAAGCTCTAGCTTTGCAGTATTTTAAAGTAAAATAACAATGCAAAGATGAAATTCATTTTATTAGATCCAACAATCATTAGGAAGTTATGTTTTCTCTAATCGTTATTCAGCGGGTTACAATTAGCTACTTCAGCAGAGCCCCTAAATAACTTTTGATTAAGTGGTATTAGATTCACAATGGGTCTAAGATACTGACCCTTGCTATTACGGATTGTGACTTTGCGAACTTTAGAGTCATCAGAAGGATGAATTTGCTCAACAATAGCTAGCTTCCAGCAACCTCTTGGCTGGGTGGAATCAACTTCCACAACTAAATCTCCCTCTGCCAATTGTGTGTGTTCTACTTGCCACTTCTTGGTGTTCCTAAGCTCCAATAAAGTTTTGTTCAAGAAGATACTCCAAAATTGGTCTAAAACTTCGCAAACTCTATGCCACCTTTGGGAATGTGAGGTAAAAGTTTCAGTAGTTACGCTACCACCAAGATTACCAAAAAGAAAGTGATTTGGGGTAAGGATGATATCCCCCTCACTAAGTGAAAGTCTACTCAGTGGTCTACTGTTTACTAAATTTGCCACTTTGTAAGCTACAGTCCGAAATTCATCCACAGTTAGGTCTGAATAGTGGCACAGACTTTCCAGAGCTCTTTTAGCTACTCCTACCATACGTTCATATACACCCCCATGGTGAGGTCCCCTGGGTGGGATAAAGTACCAATGAACTTTGGCTTTAGTAGTAGAGATGAGATCATTTAACTGTATTGTTCTTACCCAGCTTTCTAAGTCCTTATCTTTAGATACGAAAGTCGAGAAATTGTCAGAAAGAATGGACATCGGCATACCCCTAATATCGACAAACCTTGATATCGCATTAAGAGTTGCAGACATCGACATTGCCTCTGTCAACTCCAAGTGAACTGCTCGAGTCTGGAGACAAGTAAATAGAAGTAAGTAAGTTTTCGGTTTAGCTTTACCTCTACCTGCTGCTTTTAATTCAAAAGGACCAGCAAAATCTAAGCCACACTGAGCAAACGCCCTTAAAGGTTTCTGAAAGCGCCAACTAGGTAGCGCTGACATCTGTTGCTTCAGCGGAATTGCTAAATATCTCTGACAGGTGAGACATTTCGATCTTACTGTTTTAAGAAAGTTTTCTAAACCTAACATCACGTAGCCTTTGCTTATTTCTGACTTGCAACAGTCATTCCCTACTGTATGTGCAAACTTAAAATGAAAAGAGCATATCATGAGTTGAGTAAAAGGATCTTGTCTATCAAGGATAGCAGGAAATCTTACCTCGTAGTCTAAGTAGTCAACCTTTGCTAGCCTACTTTTTGACCTTAAAATACCTGCTTTGTCTATGAATGGCAAGAAACTTCTATAGGGTTTAGAAATTGACTTTTCTGTCCTTAATTGATGCATAATTTCTTGAAGAGCCAGACTATTAGCTTGTGACCTTCTTATTAGAAATCTTAGAGCTACTTTGCTAGCCTTAGGATAATCCCTCCTAGGGTTTGCTAGCTTAAAGACTTCAGTTGCCAAACTTATAAGTCGGTCAAAGCCATCCCAGACTTTCCCTACACTATATCTGCATGGATCTAATAGACTAAGTTGAGCTATGTCTATATTGCCAATGAACAGTTTCTTAAACTCATTTTTAGCTTCATCATCTACTTCGGTAGGTGGAACAAATGGCTTAGGCCAACTTGTCATGGAATCAGACAAGAAGCGTGGCCCATTCCACCAAAGAGAACTTTCCGCTAAATCAGAGATTTTTGGTAGTCTAGTTGGGATATCTGCTGGATTCATATCAGTTGGAATATGCTTCCATTGACTTGGATTGCTATGCGTATGGACTTCTCCTACTCTATTAGAAACAAATGTTTTTAAGTTGCTGGATGGGGAATTTATCCAGTACAAACAATTTGTGGAATCAGTCCAAAATGTAATAGTGCTTTTATCTAAGTCCAAAGCATTNGCAACTGTCAGNCCAAGTCTTGTGCCAATGACACATGCTGCTAGTTCAAGTCTACTAACAGATTCTGTCTTAGTTGGCGTTACTCTAGCTTTCGCTGTAATGAGTGTTACTGCAATACAATGATTCTGATTTTCCCCCCTTGCAGTGACACCATTATCAAGATCATTAGCTTCTGGTTTCTCTAAAATTCGTGCATAGACTGTAGCTGCAAACACTTTAGTGCTGGCATCTACAAACACATGCAATTGAATTTCAGTATTGAGACCAAAACCTAAATGCCTGGGTATCTTGATAAATTTAGGTAATTCGAACAATTCTTCTAACCAAACTTTCCATAGAGTTATAAATTTATCAGGAACTGGTGTGTCCCAGTCTAAATTTTCCCCCCATAAAGCTTGCAGGATTGTTCTAGCTCTAATGGTGAATGGAGAGATAAGACCCAATGGGTCGTACACGGTTGCACTTAACCTCAAAATTAATCTCTTTGTCCAATCGCCTTTAGAGACTTTCTTTAAACTCATGGCTTCAATAAATTGATCAGCATTCTTATACTTGGCATTATAAGTTATGAGATCTGTATTAGCATCCCAAACCATTCCTAAAACTTTATTTAAGTCAAAGACTTCCTCTTTATCGCTAAAGTGGACCTTGGTACTTAACAAACTTTCTGGAAGTGATTTAAGCGCTAATTTTGAATTAGAGTAGAATTTCTGGATTTTCATATCCATGCCTTCTGTTGCCTTTGGCAGTGTCTCCACAATCTTAACACATTCTTCCTCGCTAGGACGACTAACAATNGTGTCATCCATGTATGTGTCCTCGATTAGAGCTCTACTCGCTTCAGGATAACTTTTCTCTAATTTTAATGCATGAGTCGTAATGACTTTTTGACTAATGTCTGGGCTTGCCCTATTCCCAAACAGAATTCTGTTCCATTGCCAGAAGTTTTCATTCCACCAGAATCTGTGGTATCTTTTATCTGATTCAGTGAGTCTAATTCTGAGAAACATCTCGCTGATATCAGCAGTAAAAGCATATTGAAATCTTCTAAACCTTAACAGAATCGCAAATAAGTCATTTAATCTATTCGGACCTTTCTCAATNGCTCCATTCAATGAACTTCCACTCTTGTCTTTAGCTTTTGCATCAAATACAATTCTAAGACTGGAGGTATCTTTTGTTCTATTGACTACTGGAAAATAACTGAGAAAGTAACTGTCTTTTCGATAAATATCTTCTTTCTTTAAATCAATCTTTTCAATGTATCCTTTGGTAATTTGATCTTGAAATTTCTCATCAATTTCTTTCAAGCTAGTGCCTTTCTTCACTAAATAGTCGGAACTATTAGTGCGTCTTTGCCTAGCTAAAACTTCGTTGATGTTATTAACAAGATTTGGTCCTTCACCTTTCCATGGGATTGTACAAGTATAATGACCTATATTAGGCTTTGTAGTAACATGAGTGACGATCATTTTACCATCAATGAGCTTTTCCGCAGGAGTCCACTCATTTTCAGGTCGCTTAGGGTTTTTGGCAAAACCTAAGCCAGATGTTCTAATGTTATCTTTTAAACCTAAATCATCTAGATCAAAATTTCTTCGTACCAAATTTTCTAATCCTTCTTCGAATTCTGTGTTAAAAACACAATTTTCTTCAAATTCTAGAAAATTTGTATCCACTAGTAGTGAGTTCAAAGGATAAGATTGTCAATCATTAATGATCATAGAATGCACTTCGGCCTTGGTGACGTCTCCCGGAAATTTGGGCTCACTAGGGCCCAAGCAAGTCCATCCCAAGGGTGTCTTGACAGCCCAAGGGTGATCTGGCTTATTTCCAGAGATTGTTTCCAAACCTCGCATAAGATCATGACAGTCAGCACCAATCAAAACGCTAATTCTGGCAGGGTTTGGTAATGGAGTAAAATTGACATCTCGAAGATGTTCAAATTTCTTTCTAGTCCTTGACCAATCCACGACATTACTCCTCTTTGCCAAGTCTTTGACAGTCCAAGCGAGAACTGTCCTTGAGTAATTTGTGTCAGGATTAATCAATTCGAAAGAGACTAAATCACTCCTTACCTCAACTTGCCTATCAACGTAATTGACTTTCCTAACAATTGGACCATCTCGTACTTCGGCTTTCAGTTTGGACGCCAAATCCTGATCAATCAGGGATGAGTTGGAACCAGAATCAAGCAGAACAACTACTTGTCTTGTTCCAGACTCAGTCTTGATGTCACAAACCAAAGTCTGGAGACTGATAGCTCCGTCTCTGGCCACGCCAAAAACATCAGCGTGGAAGGCTTCTGATTGCTCAGCACCTTCGCCAGAGTCTTCACTACCAGACTCAAGGTCATCAAAGTTAATTTGATCCAAGTCAGGCAAATCGCTGCAATCGCTGTCTCTGTCTTCATAGAAAACAGTAGATTTAGTGCTTGGGTGAAGAAGTTTGTGGTGAAATCTTTTACAGCCTCTCACTCCGCAGAGTGT
>Ga0007842_1000160_pt1 | contig 6140 bp, 1 predicted proteins | sample CryBogCBE10Sep07_FD_54988 | JGI IMG/M metagenome (GOLD analysis project Ga0007842, IMG submission 54988) | Freshwater microbial communities from Crystal Bog, Wisconsin, USA - CBE10Sep07 | ecosystem: Environmental > Aquatic > Freshwater > Lake | place: Crystal Bog, Wisconsin, USA | collected... | reverse complement strand
TGAGCTCTTATTTCTGAGTGAGCATAAAGTGTAAACGGAGCTGAGTTTGTAGTTGAGGTTGTATGGGCAACTTATACGAACAGACACAGCAATGTGATGTCTTGCGACATGGCCTTGGCGGAATCCTAGCGACGTGTCAATAGATCACTGAGTGTGAATGATGTTTTTGGGGCTACGTGCGAGATCAACAAGATCTAGCCTAGCTTAAGGGGGGGTGTTAGAGTAAAACCTGAAGGAAAAGACTCTTGGTGCACTATCAGAGAGATTTCCTATTTACTCTAATTACCAAAGTATAATCTAGCCTTGCTCTTGTTGCTACTGCTTCTTAAGATGTTGAATCGGAGGACACAAGAAGATGAAGAACGTTTAATTAGTTACGGGAGGACTAATATAAACGTCTATGATGAATAACAACGGTTTGTGAGTTTATTCATCATGATCTTACAGAAAGCAAGTCAACACAATAACATAGCAATGGAAGATATATATATATTCATTAATAACGTTCATTTGCGCGTTTAACCATTGAGGATATGATCGGTATGATCATTGCGCTTGAACTTTGAAGGTTGGTCCATCTAAGTTGGTCTGACTACGCACGATATCTTTTTATATAATAAATTAAGTTAAGGCTACGATTTCGTTCGATTAAATCAAGACTTACTTCTTGTGAACCTAGCTAATTCCAAACAGAGATACGATAACTGCCTTATTCCAACATGGTAGCGCGGTAATTGGGACTTGATTCAGCGTGATGTTGAGAACGAAGCGAAAGAGGTTCGAGGAGGATGAAGATGCTGAATCCATGAACGAAAGACGATCTGAGAATGAGAGACGTGATAATGAGAAGTTATTTGAACTGCTGGAGAGTACTCATCTTGTAATCAGAGATAAAAGAGGAAGAACTCATATAAGCCAAATTCTTGATGAACTTGTAAAAAGGATGTCAGAGATAAAGAATGACAGTGAGGGTAATGATTGGTTACCTGAAATAAATATTCCATTCCCTGTTGTGACAGAAGAAGATGAATTACTCCCAGAGTATTCATTCAGGGAAATTACCCTAAGCGTGCCCTTTAAAGATATGGAGGATGGTGTTCGTACACCTGTCAGTTCGTTGGGAACTTTTACAACGAATACAAATGATAATGAGAAATTAAATTCGATAAGGATCAGACAGGAGATGCCGGGAAATGATATAATGAGATGTTTTGGATTGGTTATCTCACCATCTCTAAATATCCCGTCCCAGCTGTGTATTGGGAGAGCTAAAATGCCATTTGTCACTCCTTTGATAAGTCAGCTGAATTTGAGCTTCGACAATAATGAGTTCGTTCCAAGAAGAAATTTCTTAGGAAATCCTCTTCTTGCGTGTGCTACTGAATTTTATGCGACTATCTGGTCCAGCCAGAAATTGTCAGATGCGGAAACTCTGATATGTGATCAATTCAGGAATTTAAAGAAAACTCCGGTACCAGTGTTAAGAGACTTTGAAAGTCATGAGGTCTGTGAATTGGCATATGTAGACTGGCAATTTCAGATGAATTCTTACTTAAATGTAATGACTATGTATTGCTCTGAAATGATTACGCTCCCGCTTCCGTTTTCTAAAAACGAAGGTGGTGTTGACCTTATGCGTAAATTTCCCATGCACTCTGCTATTGTAATGATGGATAATGCCTTAATAAATGTTTATCAGGATGCTATTTCGAAGAATAGTATTATTCAGGCACAACTTCCTCATAGGCTTTCCATCAATTCCGTGAATGAGCTTGTGCAAGCCATCGAGGGAATTTTTCTTTCGCAGTCTCCTGATGCTATCGCACACAGACAGTCTCTTTTTCACAAGCTAACCCAGAATGAAAATGAAGATACCTCTGCGCTCATGAATAGGATTATGTTATACTTAAGGATGTTTGAGTATACGCTTCGTCCCAAGGATTTGGTTGACCTTATTGGCTGCATGTATCTGACATTCAAGAACAGGAGTTTATATGTTCAGGCGAAAGACAAGTATCTTACTCATGCGAAGAATAATACCCTGGATTTTGGCGTATTATTAAGAAACATCAGCGAGACTGAGAAGGCAATGAAGGAACTAGGCGGAGATGTGATGAGATCATTTCAGGATGAGCAACTCTTTTACATGAACTACACGTCTAAGAAGTGCAGAATATGCAAGAATCCTGGCCATCTCGCTAGTAGATGCAACATGAGAAAGAGCATTCAGAGCAGTGCGGGGCAGAAGAGTAACAATTTCTTGGAGACCCCACAGAAGGCTAACATCGCGCGTCAATCTTCGAGTCAGTATGACAATAAGCAGAGTAGCTATGGTAATCATGCCAATTCGAATATCCCCAGTAATGAGAATCGTGAGTCGAGCTCTAGGGGAGGATACAGGAGAAGGGGCAGGTATAGCTGGAAGAATCAGAACCTGAGATATGCAGCCGTTCAAACCTCGAGGGGTGGAGGCAACCAGCAGCAGTCGAGCAGAAGTTCATATGGTGGTGAGCGCAACAACTCCAGCAGAGGTGGACGCGGAGCAAGCTGGAATCATGATAGAGACGATGGATATCGCCAGAGGCAGAATAATGGGAACTACTACGGTAACAGTAGGAATGTTGCACCCTTTAATCCATCGAATCAACAAGCAAACATGGCTTGTATGAACGATGAGAGTGATATATTCCATGATGATACTGTCTCTATGCATGAACATGCTGCCGTGTTATGTTTCTCTGATCCTCCAACTAGTGGAGAGACTAACCCTGTTGTTGAAGTTGATGATGATGAGGATACTAGTAATGATGATGAACCTGTTTCCGGACCTATGTCCGTGTCGTGGTCGGTGTCCGTGACCACTAGTATTGAACCTGCTTCTACTAGTAATGAACCATCGTCACTTCCTCCTGTTATTCAGTGTATTGATCCATCTATACCAGAATGTGCAATTGAGTTGAATAGCTCTTGTTCATACTTTATGTATCCCATTGCAAACTCGACATCCTTAGAGGAGGAAACCATGAGATACATGTGTGGAAAGTACCCTCATTTGAAGGAAGCTATCGAGAATGCTTGGACGTCTGGTACAAGATGGGATGACATAGTAAACATGGCTATGGCCTCGCGGGACGTAGCAACTACTCCCACGGACAGTTTGTCAGGGGAGGTCCTCCTTGACTCTGAGCTAACTGGACAGACACTCTCTGGTAATCCCTCTATGACTCGGGTAAACAAGAGAAGTAGAGATGACGTTGAAGGATCTATTACTGATGCAGAATTCACAGAGGATTTAATAATGCATCAGGAGTTACTGTCAGAGGGCCATGTGTTCTGGACTACTTTCAGCGTTAACTTTAAGGTCCTTATGCCCCAGAGGAAAGAGATGAGCGTCATGTTGAAGTATGTTAACACTGTATTAGATATGAAGCGTGCAATATCCTGTGATACTGGTATTCCCATTACAGATTTCTATCTGTTGAATGGTGTCAATGTAATGCATGATGATGATACATTATTAAAGAGTCGTGTGAGCCCCAGAGTTGGAGTACAACTGTGTTTTCGTTTAAGGGGGGGAAATCCTACACTGAGTGACGATGAATCGACTGTAGATGGGGATCCAGTAGACGATATCAACGTGACCCTGAATAATGCTATCAATGCTATCATTGACTCTGACTGCGATATGTCTAATCTCGATCTACAGTTCTCGAACATAGATGGAAATATTGAAATGATTCAGAACTGTGTGATTAACCAATGCGTCCCGGCTGATAAGTCTTTTGATGCACTATGCATATTGAGGGACCACATTAATGAGTTATTGACAGAGTCAGTTAGACAGAGTCAACATCTGATCAGAAGGATATGTATAATAGCTGGAGAAATACATGGAGTTGGCCAAGTCGAGAATAGACTGGAAATTGGCCTAGATGAACTGACAGATATCCTTATGCTAGTGAACGATACGGGTCTACTTCCAAATATTGAAGTATCTCTCAGAAACTCAAGAGACACTGTACTAGGACAAATGGGACCAGGAAGAGAAAACGACATCATTATTAACTCGCAACTCAGGAGAATACGAGTTGGTCTCAGAAATTGTCTAGATCATTGCGTGGTACGACGGAGAGGGACTATCGAGAACCTACATTACAGGTTGTCTAGTCTAAGGACTGAGCTATCGGCTCTTGGAGGGAGGATCCTAGGCGACATAGTCAATATGGATGAGGCCATCCGTAACGAGATGAGGGCTAATCTTCCGAGATCATTCGGAATAGTTGATTTCATTGAGATGCAGATCAATGGTTTTAGGACTGTAAGGGTCCTTCATAATCAATCAACGTTGAACTCAGTTGTGGGAAGTCATGTTTCGACACCGGACGGTCAGGTACAGCAGGTTATAGACTCTACCTCGAGCGAGACGAACAATAGACCGAATGAGGTGGAAGTATACATCCATCTCCCAAATAAAACGAATGTTCGGCTGTTAGTCGCACCGACTGCTAAGATAAGGGAATTGAAACAAATGGTCATGGCATCTGTCGGTATTGATATGCGTGACTTATACCTGGTATACATGGCTAAGGTTTTGGATGATGACCTTACCATGGCCGACTATATGATAGGCAATCACGCATATATACAATCCTTTGTGAGATTAAGGGGGGGCTCAAGGAGAAAAAGAAAGACCCCTATATACGACAGTGATAATGATAATGACAACGATCTTGCAATTGATACTCCCGACGTAAGCGAGAATTTAACACATTTACCTCGATCCAACTATGTGAGGGCTGCTGTTCGAAGGAGAAGAAACGAAGATCTAAATCTAGGCTCTACATCCACACAGACTGAGTTTATGCCTGTTTCATATTATGTGGAACCGAGGGCAGTTGTCGGTGTGTCTGTNCCTCCTAGCCTCATGTCAAATGCTACTCCTGCCACTGACTCGTCGAGCGGCAATATTATGTCTAGACTGCCTGATAGAACACGAGTGCATAGAAATGTTACACCTGCACGTCGGTATGAAAGTTCTATATTTCCGAATACGACTGTTGAGCGTTTTGACAACATCGATAACATCATGAGGAGACTCTGCAACACTCCTGTTGACATGTCTGGAATAGAAAAGACAATGAGAAGCATGAGAGATGCCTTGAGATACATTGAGTCTGCCTGGAAATATCATGGTGCTTCACCTGATCTGATCCATGACGTATGTACTTCCTTACAACGTGCAGTCAATGTAATGGCAGAAGATATAATCGATAGCCTTGCAACAGTGAATGTGCAACTAAGCAACTTGCGATCGTACGGTAGCCCGAGAAGGACATGGACTGAGGGTGCTCTTGAGATACCTGTAAGGAACCGACACCAAATACACTTCCTGGCGAGACACATGGGTCATGTACCAAGTGTTGCGATTATGCTGACCTTGCAATTGATACTCCTGATGTAAGCGAGAATTTAACACATCTACCTCAATCCAACTATGTGAGGGCTGCTGTTCGAAGGAGAAGGAATGAAGATCTAAATCTTGGCTCTACATCCACACAGACTGAGTTTATGCCCGTTTCATATTATGTGGAACCGAGGGCAGTTGTTGGTGTGTCTGTTCCTTCTAGTCTCACGTCAAATGCTACTCCTGCAACTGACTCGTCGAGCGGCAATATTATGTCTAGACTGCCTGATAGAGCACGATTGCATAGAAATGTTACACCTGCACGTCGGTATGAAAGTTCTATATTTCCGAATACGACTGTTGAGCGTTTTGACAACATCGATAACATCATGCGGAGACTCTGCAATACTCCTGTTGACATGTCTGGAATAGAAAAGACAATGAGAAGCATGAGAGATGCCTTGCGATACATTGAGTCTGCCTGGAAATATCATGGTGCTTCACCTGATCTGATTCATGACGTATGCACTTCATTACAACGTGCAGTCAATGTAATGGCAGAAGATATAATAGATAGCCTCGCAACAGTGAACGTGCAACTAAGCAATTTGCGATCATACGGAAGTCAGAGACGGACATGGACAGAGGGTGCTCTTGAGATACCTGTAAGGAACCGACACCAAATACACTTCCTGGCGAGACATATGGGTCATGTACCAAGTGTTGCGATTATGCT
>Ga0007842_1000141_pt1 | contig 6713 bp, 10 predicted proteins | sample CryBogCBE10Sep07_FD_54988 | JGI IMG/M metagenome (GOLD analysis project Ga0007842, IMG submission 54988) | Freshwater microbial communities from Crystal Bog, Wisconsin, USA - CBE10Sep07 | ecosystem: Environmental > Aquatic > Freshwater > Lake | place: Crystal Bog, Wisconsin, USA | collected... | reverse complement strand
ATGTAATAAAACGAAATCCCAACCAGCCCTAGCCTGATTGGGAGTTTCTAACCAAATATTAATGGAGGTAATAAGTGGCTGTATTAAATTCTAAAGAAATTTGCAAACATTGTAAATTCTTTTCTTTTGGCGATGTATTAGGAAACTGCCATCGCTATCCTCAAGCATTAAATAAACACGAAAACAATTGGTGCGGTGAATACATCGAAGATCAATCACGCATAACCATTGAATTTGTTAAACATGAGATCAAACTTGATATGAAATCAGATCAAGAACCTAAAGCTAAAGGCAAAAAGAAATGATTAGACCCTTTGCAGACAAGATTTTAGTAAAACCATTAGAGCGTGAAGATAAATCAGCAATCCCTGGCTTTGTTTACGCTGAAGAATACAATACAGGTGTTGTGGTTGCAGTTGGCCCTGGTAAAAAGATTAAAGAAGGTAAATATGATATTATGCCTGTATCTGTAGGTGACAAAATTCGTTTTGGCGTTATGGGTAAAGACGAATATCTTAAATTTCAACCTGTCATGCACAATAATGAGAAACATCTTCTTATGTCATGGCAAGATGTATGTTTTATTGAAGAATAAAATGGAAGATTGGTTACCTAGCAAGCCAAATTTTGAACAATTTAATAAAGTTCATTTTAGTAGCAAAACAGATTTATGGTCAACGCCACAAGCATTTTTTGATAAATATGATGATATTTATGGATTTACTTTGGATGTATGTGCCACAAAAGAAAACGCTAAATGTTCAAGTTATTTTATTAAAGAACAAGATGGATTAAATCAAGAATGGTTTGGTGTATGTTGGATGAATCCTCCTTATGGTAGAGGAATTAAGGATTGGGTCAAAAAAGCCTATGAATCTAGTTTAAATGGCGTAACTGTAGTATGTTTATTGCCAGCTAGAACAGATACATCATGGTGGCATGATTATTGTATGAAAGGCACAATAGAATTTATAAGAGGAAGGTTAAAGTTTGGTGATAGTAAAAACCCAGCTCCATTTCCTTCTGCAATAGTAATTTTTAATTAAAAGGGAGTAAAATAATGCCACTCAAGAAATCAACAAGCCCTAAAGCGTTCAAAGAGAACATTAAGGCAGAGATTAAAGCAGGAAAACCTATTAAGCAATCAGTCGCTATTGCTTATGCAGTAAAACGTGAAGCATCTAAAAGTAAGAAAAAGTAATAGTTATTTAAATAATTAAATCAAAAAAAGTGATATATATTACACATTTTAACCAAGGAGCAAATCATGGCCATTAAGTTGGAACTTGAAATCAAAGAAGCAGAATTAGTATTAGCAGGTGTTTATAAACTTCCTATGGAAATTGCAGAACCTTTAGTAGCTAAAATCAAAGGTCAAGCATTACCACAAGTGCAAGAACAATCTACTCCTGTAGAAGTTACTCCAGCAGAACTATTGCCTGAAGAACCATCAGTATAAAAATGACTGACGAAGTAATACCTGAAGTCAAAGAGGAAGAAAAGCATCCAGGAGGAAGGCCAACTAGTTATGACCCTTCCTTTTGTGACAAAGTTCGAGAGTTAGGCAAGATTGGCAAGTCATTAGAACAAATGGCTATGCAACTTGATGTTTCTTATAGAACTTTATGCAATTGGCGTGATACTCACCAGGAGTTTTTTCATGCCTTAAGCGATGCTCATGCTTTTGCACAAGCTTGGTGGGAAAATCAAGCTCAAACTTACATGATTGAGCAAAAAGATGCACCGAGATTGAATTCAGGATTATGGTCACGATCCATGGCCGCACGATTCCCTAAAAACTATTCTGAACGAGTAAAGCAAGAGATTACTGGAGCTAATGGAACGCCATTAACCGCAATCGAGGTAATATTCAAGAACCCTGATGGATCAGAAGCAACTTAACGAAGCCATTGCCAAAGTTGAGTTTCCTACAAAAATGGGAAGCTTATTCAAAAAGGCTCGTTATAAAGTCTATTATGGCGGTAGAGGTGCAGGCAAATCTCACAGCATAGCTAAAGCATTGCTTGTCAAAGGTGTTAGAAAACCAATAAGAGTATTGTGTGCGCGTGAATACATGACATCTATCAAAGATTCTGTTCACAAGTTGCTATCAGATCAAATTGAATTAATCGGTTTACAATCATTTTACGAAGTAACACAAAACTCTATTAAAGGTCAAAATGGCACAGAGTTTGCTTTTGTTGGCTTAAAAAACAATATTGCTAATGTAAAGTCTTTTGAAGGTATTGATATTTGTTGGGTAGAAGAAGCCCAAACTGTATCAAAAACGAGCTGGAATGTATTAATACCGACTATTCGTAAAGAAGAATCAGAAATATGGATTTCATTTAATCCTGAATTAGAAGCAGACGAAACATATCAAAGGTTTGTAGTAAGCCCTCCTGACAATTCAATAGTTCAACGCATTAATTGGTCAGATAACTTATGGTTTCCTGAAACATTACGATTAGAAAAAGATGCGTTAAAGAATCGTGACCCATCTTCTTACAATAATGTATGGGAAGGTTTATGCAGACTTACGGTTGATGGCGCTATCTTTGCTAATGAAATGAATATGGCAGAGCTACAAGGTAGGATTACAACAGTGCCTTACGATGCCACCAAACCTGTTCACGCAGTCTTTGACTTGGGATGGGCAGATCATACAGCTATATGGTTTGTGCAATTTATAGGCATGGAAACAAGATTGATTAGATATTTGCAGGATACGCAAAAAACTATCAGTCATTACTTGGCTGAAATGCAAAAGTTTGGGTATATATATGAAACATTACATTTACCACATGATGCAGAAAGCAAAAACATTGCGTCTAATGGTCGGTCAATAGATGACATAGTAAGAGCAGCAGGTTATAAAACTAATATATTGCCTAGAGTTCCTGTGGTTGATTCTATAAATGCTGCAAGAACCATATTTAGTTCTTGTTATTTTGATAGAGAAAATTGCGCAGATGGGTTACAATGCTTGCGTCATTACCGATATGAAGTTGACCCTGATTCAGGTCAATTTAGCAGAACGCCACTCCATGATGTTTATTCACATGGAGCTGACGCATTTAGATATATTGGATTAATGATTCAAGATAAAAAAGAACGTAAAACTCAAAAACAAACTTACACTCCTGGCGTAAGCTGGATGGGATAGAACATGGCACGAATGAAAAAAACTCAAGTTGTTGATAATGACCCAAGAATCCAAGACGCGATTCAATTCTTACAGTTTGCTAATGAAGCAGACCAAATGAATAGAAGTGAAGCGTTAGAGGATTTAAAGTTTGCAGCAGGTGACCAATGGCCTGTGAAATACAAAATTCAAGAGTTTTAGAAGCAAGACCATGTTTAACAGTCAATAAAGTTGATGCGTATTGCCGTCAACTCACTAACCAAATGCGTCAACAACGCCCTCGCATGAAAGCGCATGGCATGAATAATGAATCAGACGCAAAGATGGCCGAGATCATTACAGGTATTTTCCGTCACATTGAAGTTCAATCAGATGCAGACCAAGCTTATGATAAAGCTGGTGANTTTGCAGTAAGAATGGGTTGGGGATATTGGCGNGTAACTACAGACTATGTTCGNGACGATTCATTCGATCAAGAAATCTACATTAAAGCTATTGATAATCCATTTACAGTTTACTTTGACCCTAATTCAGTTGCACCTGACGGATCAGACGCAGANAAAGTATTAATCACCACAGTTATATCTAAAGAAAACTTCAAGAAAATGTATCCTAATGCCGAAGTGGATCAAGGATTCACAATGCGTGGCACAGGTGACACTAATCCTGAATGGGTTATGAAAGAGGATATTAGACTCGCTGAATACTTCTACACAGAACGCAAACCAATTAAATTGCATTTACTATCAGATGGGACAACAGTTAAGTCATCAGAATTACCTGTTCAAGAAGTTTTAGACGCAGCAGGCATTACAATCGTTGAAACTCGTGATTCATACGAGAAAAAGATTAGATGGTGTAAATTAACTTCTATGGAAGTATTGGAAGAAGGTGAATGGGCAGGTAAATACATTCCTATTATTCCTGTTTATGGTCAAGAAACCGTAATTGAGAATAAGAAAAAGAAATTTGGTATTGTAAGAATGGCCAAAGACCCACAAAGAATGTATAACTTTTGGCAAACTTCATTAACCGAGTCAGTTGCATTAGCACCTAAAGCTAAATGGTTGTTAGCTGAAGGTCAAGATGAAGGCCATGAGAATGAATGGGCTATGGCTAACATTAAATCTATGCCTGTTTTACGCTATAAACAAACAGATATTGATGGTAAACCTGCACCTGCACCACAAAGATTACAACCTGAACCACCACCAGCAGGCATTATGGCGGCTGCTCAATCAATGACCACAGACTTAATGCAAGTTGTAGGTATATTTGATCCAGCTCAATTACCTCAAGGCAATATTTCAGGCAAAGCCCTACAAGGTCAGCAACAACAAGTTGATTTAACCAATTTTCACTACTATGACAATTTAACTCGTTCAATCCGTCAAACAGGTCGCGTCATTCTAGACTTAATTCCAAAGATTTATGATAGACAAAGAGTTATGCGTATCATTGGTGACGATGGCAAACCTGAAATCTTAACTATTAACGAATACGGACAAGACGAAGAAGGCATTACAAAGATTCTTAATGATGTCACAGTAGGCGAATATGATGTAGTTATGGATACAGGCCCAGGCTACAACTCTAAACGTCAAGAAGCTGTTGACGCTATGATGCAATTATTTGCNGCAGACCCAGCTTTAATCCAACAAGCAGGCGATTTANTNGTAAGAAACATGGATTTCCCAGGTGCAGAAACTATTGCTGACCGATTAGCAGTTAATAACCCATTAGCTAAAGTGGATGACAAATCTAAAGTGCCACCAAGAGTCCAAATGGAATTACAAAAACTACAAGCTCAAAATCAACAAATGCAACAACAAATGCAACAAATGCAAATGTTCATTAAACAACGTCAAGATATTGAGCAAGTTAAACAAGATAACGAAACTAAACGCGAACTTATGCGTGAAACAGGTAAAGCACATAATGTTGAGAAACAATTGGAAGCAAGAGTCCATGATGTCAACACTAAAGCAGTTACTTCACAGAATAAGACTGAAATTGAAGCTATTATGGAATTATTGCTACATCACATGGATACAGCACGTTTAGAACGTGAAATAGCTATGCGTAATGTAGAGCAACAATCTTCAGAATATGCAGCAGAACAATCTATTAAAGACCAATCGATTGCGCAATAAGTAATTTTGTAGTATAAAGCAACAATCTACCAATGGATTCATTGGGTAAAAATCTTGGAGTTATCCATGTCAGAAAGAGAAGCAGGACAAGTATTAACTTCTGAAAATTCAGAAGCGTTTTATGCAAATAAGTTGGGTTTAGCTGAAGAAGCACCTGTTGAGGCTGTAGTTGAAGAAAATCCTACAGAGCCAGCAGAGGAAGCAAACGATCAGAGTGAACAACCAGCCGAAGAAACAAAAGAAACAAAAGCAACAGAAGAAAAGAAACAAAACCCCAAGCTTGAAAAGCGATTTTCAGAGCTAACGAAACAACGTGAAGAAGCGCGTAAAGAAGCGCAACGTGAACGTGAACAACGTGAATCTCTAGAAAATAGGCTTAAAGAGCTAGAAGAAAAGGTATCACCAAAACCTGTAGAGGAAAACGTGAAACCACAGCCTTCACAGTTTAATGACGCGTTTGAATACGCTGAAGCATTAGCTGAATGGAGTGCTGAACAAGCTATTTTGAATAGAGAAAAAGCTGAAGCTGAACGTAAAGAACAAGAACAACGCCAAAGCGTTATTAAATCTTGGAATGATCGTTTAGAAGCTGTTAAGGCGGATTTGCCTGACTATGATGAAATGATTGCCTCTGCATCTGACATTAGTGTTAGCGATGCAATAAGAGATGCAATGTTGGAGTCTGAACAAGGCCCTAGAATTTTATACCATTTAGCAGAAAATCCAGAGCTAGCAGAAAAGTTAAATTCTTTATCAACCGTTAGCGCACTTCGAGAAATTGGGAAGTTGGAAGCAAAATTTGAGGCTAAAGAAACACCAAAAGAAACGCCCAAAGCTGAAGCTGAAACAAAACCTTCTGTAGCACGCAGTAAAGCACCTGCACCCATAACTCCAATTAAAACGAGTTCAGCAGTTGCCGATGTTGGCGTAGGCTCTGATGGTGAATTCCATGGCACTTATCAACAATGGCGAGAGGCTCGAAAAGCTGGAAAATTAAGGTAGCAGGATATTAAACTCTTAAAATAAGGAAATATCATGGCTAATAATTTACTAACCATTAGCAAGATCACTAACGAAGCGTTGATGGTCTTGGAAAATGAATTAACATTTACTTCAGAAGTTGATCGTAACTACGATGACCAATTCGCTGTAGTAGGTGCAAAAATCGGTAACACAGTTAACGTTCGCAGACCAGGTCGTTTCATCGGAACTACTGGCCCAGCACTTAACGTTGAAGATTTCAATGAAACTTCAGTTCCAGTAACATTATCAACACAATTCCACGTTGATACACAATTTACAACACAAGATTTAGCATTATCTTTAGATATGTTTAGTGACCGTGTTCTTAAACCAGCAGTTGCAGCTATCGCCAACAAGATTGACCGCGATGGTTTAGTAATGGCTAAAAACAA
>Ga0007842_1000104_pt1 | contig 7591 bp, 14 predicted proteins | sample CryBogCBE10Sep07_FD_54988 | JGI IMG/M metagenome (GOLD analysis project Ga0007842, IMG submission 54988) | Freshwater microbial communities from Crystal Bog, Wisconsin, USA - CBE10Sep07 | ecosystem: Environmental > Aquatic > Freshwater > Lake | place: Crystal Bog, Wisconsin, USA | collected... | reverse complement strand
ATGTTGTTGTATTTTAAGTATTTACAATGTATTGATATGTTATAATTTGTTTGTTATTGTTATACAATATATTGTACAACATTGCTTGTGGTTGTTGTTAATTGTGCATCATTGGTTGCTTTTGTTGTTGAAATCCTGTCACCTAACAACTTAATCATGAATATAACATTACCAGAAATGTTTCCAAAAGTCAAGGAAATGCGGGGCAATAGTGTCTACCAGAGTAAAGTGTGCCGTAATGACGCACTATGTTAAAATACAGCATAGTGTAGCGTTGATGTGTGTATGAGGGTGGGCGGAAAACAACTTTTTTACTCTGTTGGAGAAATTTTATTTTGACACCGGCATCATTAAAGACTAGAGTAGTGGAGTTATGAAAAACAACACCACCGACAACAACACGATGAACGAGATCAAGTATAGCCTCAATAAGATCACCAATGGTCTTTGCAATCGCAATACTCCTCGTGTAATTAAGATGCAGGTTCTTGAGAAGACGATCAACTTTGATCGTTATAGCTTCAAGGGATTCGATGCCAATGGTAGTATGGTTCGCCTGATGCCCAAGTTCCACAATCTTCGTGACAAGAAGGGTCGCTTCGCTTGTCGCAGAAGTAAGTAAGATCATCGTAAAGTTAGGATAATACTAAACTCCCAATGGAATGTCAAGTTTCATTGGGAGTTTCTTTATTAGTTAAGGTAATACATTATAAAACAATATAAAGTATTACATTATAAAACAATACAATATAATATAAAATATTGTAATGTATTGTATTGTAATACAAAATTAAACAAAACTTTGTTTTACAAATCGTCACCCGGCGACGGGGGCGTATTACAAAGAACAACAAAAAAAACATTGTTGTGCATGAAAAATTTGCTTGATCGGATTCCTGCTTCTGCTAGTCTCATGTTCCTCAACCCATACCTAACCAACCTACACCTATGCCTAACCACCATTGCAAGGAGTTCGATGCCGAGATCAAGAACGCACAGAGAGCAGGACTGCGTGTTCTCATTAGAAAGAACAAATACATTGTCCTTCACCCTAACGGTAAAGACTCATATATCTTCCATAAGCACATGAGAGCAGTTCCTATTTTGAAGGCATACATCAAAAAGTGCTTGACCGAACAATAATTTCGTATAATATCCCCATATAAACATGAATACATACTCGTTCAACCTAGATGATGACAGATACGGATGCACAAGAGTCATGGATGATTTCGATGAACAGGAATGGCAAGAGAGTATCTTGTATGCCAGAAGGCATGAAGGTCTTTATGCTTCTCGTTTTGAGAGAGACGAGAGTGATGGAGAATATGACGACAACGAGTAAATAAGTTTTACATAGTATGGATGTGTAGCCCAACGGCAGAGGCAACGGACTTAAAATCCGTCAAGTGTGAGTTCGAGTCTCACCACATCTACCACTATCATACAAAGTATCTTGTCAACGGAAAAATAAAAAAAGTTTCGGACACCGAAAAAAGTTTTGACACGGGTGATCCATCGTATAGATTGTCCCTTGTCAATACGACACCAACCCATAAACACCAACACCCATGAAACTGATAGAGAACACCAACACAGTCGAGCAGATCGGACAAGTGACACAGGAGAACGAGTTCAAGATGAAGTCAAGCCGCAAGGCTTTTCAGATTCTTTCTGACCTCTACTCCGATAAGCCTCTCGCCATCGTGCGTGAGTTGGGATGCAATGCAAGCGATAGCATGGTTGCATCTGGTAAGAAGGATCGTCCCTTCCACATTCATCTGCCCAATACACTTGAGCCTTGGATCACCATTCAAGACTACGGAACCGGCATCTCGCATGAGAACATCTACAATATCTATGCGACATACTTTGAAAGCACAAAGACCAACACCGATGACCAAGTTGGATGCCTTGGTCTTGGTAGCAAGTCTCCTTTCTGCTACACCGATGCCTTCACCGTGACGAGTATCCATGAGGGTGTGAAGAGGACATACAATGCCTTCTTCAACCAACACAACACTCCTGCCATTGCTCTGGTATCTACCGAGAACACGACCGAGGAGAACGGAGTTGCCATCAAGATCCCTGTCAAGGCAAGTGACTTTGAGGACTTCAAGACGGCAACCTTCAAGGCATTTCGTTTCTTCTCTGTTAAGCCTACCATCACGGGAGGTAAGATCGAGTGGAACATTGAATCACCCATGTTCAAGGGCGATGGATGGGAAAGCTATGCCGATAGCAAGAAGGATTGGAATGGTAGCTTTGCCATCATGGGAGGAGTCAACTATCCCATTAACTCCTATAAGCTCGACGGCAAGTATCGGGATATGCTTTACAAAGCAAACCTTGTCCTGCACTTCAAGATGGGTGAGATTGATTTCACTCCAAGTCGTGAGTCTATCTCATATTGTCCTGCAACCATCAAGGCACTCAACGACAAGTTGGCAATGGTTCAAGAGGACTTCAAGAAGAGGTTGACCGAGATGCTTGCCGAGAAGACAAACATCTACGATGCCTTGCACATGGTCTATACCCTGCACAACCAGTTCGCTTTCATACAAGGTATGAAGATCGACAAACTCATGTGGAAGGGCATGGACATTTCCGATCCATACGGTTTCATCAGGGAGATCATCAAGGCTAATGTGGTCAACCACATTTCCGACGATCCCATACCTTGCATTACATACAGCAAGCCTTCGTATTACAGAACCAAGATCAACGAGAGTCACAATGTCCAGATGGGTCGTAATATCACATGGTATTACCATGATGACATCAAGGGTGGCATCTCTCGTGTCAGGCATCATGTCAGGTCTAACGAGGACACCAAGATTTGTGTATTCTCAAGTAAGGCATACGACAAGATGATTGCCAATGGGTTCCCCAAGGAATCATTCCTGCCTGTGAGCAGTCTGCCCAAACCCATCCCTGCATCACGCAAGGGTCGCACGACCACGACCACGCAAAGGGTCAAGGGTCAGTTCAACCTTTATTATCTTGGTGATCTCGACAAGAAGGGTTGGGATGCCGAGGTATTCGATGCACAGACTCCAAAGTTTTACCTTGTCAAACCCAAGGAAAACTACGACATCAACTTCCCGATCAAGGGTCTGCAAAAGTTTATTGCCAACAAGAGTGACCTGTATCGGGTCATGCAGTTCATGGAACTTACCGAAAAGGATGTGGTCATGGTTTCCGAGAACAATGTCAAGAACCTTCCTGCCACTTGTGTTGATTTTATCAAATGGATCAACGACAACATCAAGATCGACATTGACAAAGAAGGTCTTGCAACTTGCTATCACTACAACCAATCGACAATTCAGAACATTGTAAAGCACAGCAAGTTCATGTCACTTGCCAAGGACAACGAGTTCAAGGTCTTTGTCAACAAGGTCAACGAGTGCATGGATAAGTATTACAAGTATCGGAGTATTGACCATTTGCTCTTTGAGGGTCACTCGTTTCGTTCCAACACACCGATCAAGTATGCAGGGTCTAACAAGGCAATCTCCTTGCTCTTGTCAAGGATTGGAACCTATAACTGGTCGATTGACGAAGTTCTCCTGCTTGTAGAAAATCTCAAGTAATACAAAGAAATCGTATTGACACCGAGCAAAACCCTGATAAGATCATTAACGCTATGAACACCACCAACAACGCAGTCACAATTACGGGATCTGGAAAGATCGCCGCATTTGTCAACGGTCAGTCCTATGCGATTGACACCGACCATCCCAACTACCACATCCTGCTGGATGCCGTGAAGAACGGATTCTGGCACAAGTTCGTGGAGTATGTCGATGTCTCTCGTCAACTCAATGCCTACCTCTCACATGGTATTTCCATTAAGGACGGCATCCTTGTGTATAACGATGAAGAACTCCATAATACTCTCACCAAGAGGATCATTAGCTTTGTTCAGCAGGATCTTCCGTTTGAGCCTCTTGTGAAGTTCTTGGAGAACCTCATGCAGAATCCTTCCAAGAGAGCAGTAGATGAACTCTACGACTTCCTTGAGGTTGGGGAACTCCCGATCACCGAGGATGGTTGCTTCCTTGCCTACAAGAATGTCAAGGCAGATTACAAGGACATTCATAGTGGGAAGTTCGACAACTCCGTTGGCAAGGTCTGTGAGATGCCTCGCAATCGTGTCGATGAGGACAAGGATCGCACTTGCTCCTATGGTCTGCACTTCTGTTCGATTGCATACCTCCCTCACTTCAGGGATTCAAGCGGAGGTCATACGATGATTGTTAAGATCAATCCCAAGGATGTTGTGGCGATCCCTGCCGACTACAACAACACCAAGGGTCGCACCTGTCGCTATGAGGTTGTTGCTGAATACACCGACGATTGGAGGAGCAAACTGGATCGTGGAGAGAATGGGTTCGACTCTGATCTCTACTCCTCCGATGGTGGAGAGTATGAGGACAATGACAACGATGATACCTGCGATAATTGTGGAGGATTCTTGAACAAAAAAACCTATGATGGCAACGGAGATAATCTTTGCTATCTGTGCAAGGATGACGATGACGATGAAGGACTTGGTAATTGCTGTTCCTGCAAGTTGGAACTCAATAACGAGAACTACAACGGCAATGGTGACGACCTTTGTGATAACTGCTACGACGATGAATACTCTGGTTGCTACGGAGGAGGATGTGCTGGCAAGACCACGAATGAGGAACCAACCTTGACCGACTACCTCGACAAGAAGTGTGGATACACCTACACCGAGGAAGATGAGGTAGGCAATAAGGGCAACGATGGATGTTGCGGAGGTCAATGTGGTTGCCACGAAAACCAGAACACCAGCAAGCCTACACCGACACCCACGGCATATCACAATGTCAGGGACGAGAAGGGTCGCTTCATCAAGAAGAAGCAGGATACAACGACTGTCCTTAATGCCTTGAGGAACTTCTTCAAGAAGGCAACTCAAACCAAGGAGGACTAAAACTTACAAGGTGGCGTAGTGTAATTGGAAGCACGATATAGTTTATACCTATAACTTCCCTAGATGTGGGATTAGCGAGGGTTCGATTCCCTCCGCCACTTCCAACCTTAATAAAGCATCCATCGTTCAACGGATAGGACAAGGCTCTTCTAAAGCCTATATGTAGGTTCGATTCCTACTGGATGCACCAACAATCAACGAAACAAAAATGACTTTAGGGATCGTAGCTCAATCGGTAGAGCAGTTCGCTTTTAACGAATTGGTTTCGGGTTCGAGTCCCGACGATCCCACCAACTTTGTTGGTAAGGGTCTTACATGAAGTAAGATCCTGTTCATGGGAAACCCCATCATCCGAAAGGGTGGTGGGGTTTTTCGTTTTCAGATCCGACCACCGAACCTTCCCGCTGCGATATTTGTAAAACAAAGAATATTAAAACTTTGTTTTACAAATCGTCACCCGGCAACGGAGGCGTATTACAATGTTTTCAAAAAAAGTTGTTGCATCCATACACGATGATGATACGATCAGGGTATGAGAATCCTGCAATACACGAAGGACATTATCATAAGGGAGGTCTATATCATGAAGCATGACAAGGCCAAAATCTATGTAACCGATTATACTACAATGAGTGGCAATCCTCTTGACACACATATTGATACAAGCAATGACAGTTATCTCAAACCCGACATCATAAAGGAAGTTTCCAAGGCTATCACTCGTAGAAAAAAAAGAATCGCAAAAGAGAAAAAAACGATTGACCAGAGCAAGGATCTCTGCAAAGCTAAAGTCTCCATAACCAAACCAACCAAAGCAAAATGAAATATAGCGTAAGCATCCCTGAAGTTCATTATGCCACGATGTATGTCGAGGCAGAGAGTCCCGAAGAGGCAATCGAAATTGCCGAGAACAAGTATGCCACTACTGGCACACCCGACGAACCGCTTGAGTATTCTCACACTCTCAACAAAGACCTGTGGAATGTGTATGAAATTGCAAGTGACATCCCCTACGAGGAATAATACAATGAAAAACAATATCATTGCAGTCAAACCCAAGAGATTCTTCTACCACTACAACAAGGCAGAGGCAAGGAAGCAGGGTCGTAATGTCATGACCGTGCATTGGGAAGGTGCTTGCCACATGGTCAACCATGTCAAGATCAAGGTTCCCTATATTGAGAGTCATGCACAGAAGAAACAACCTCATTGCATTATGAGAGGGTTTGCTACTAGGATCACATTCGACACGCAAGCCAACGAGATCACGGCACACATTTACCATGACTAACACCGAGACACAAACCGTCTTCACTATCGAAGTCTATAATCGTAGGAAGTGGTCTGACAGATATTCCCTGACTTATGAGAACAGAGAGGATGCAGAAGAAGGAGCAAGACACCTCTATCGCAACGATCCAGACAACGAAGCAGGAGTTCACATCTCCAACTTCTATCGCATCAAGCAGACAACGACCAGCACTCACATTTACGAAATCGAATGAAATACATTGTCGAATACTTTAACACATCGTTGAAGAAGTGGGTGAGCATCAACAATGTTCAGTCCGATTCCCAAAAAGAAGCACAGAATAGGATTGACACCTTCACCCTTTGGGATACAATGGCAGGATTGAAGAATCAATATCGTATTACAACCACATGACCTTACTCACTTTCCTGTTACTCTTTGTAATCATTTGTTACTACAATAAATTCGGCCCACTATGAAATCAGCAAGAACAATAATCAGATCCAGAAGATACACAACCAGAGTCAACATCATCCTAGCGATGGGATTCGTTGCATCATTCCTGTGGGCTTATGCCGATTACAGGGTCAAACTCCAAACTCACCCGAACCTTCCGTTGATCGGAATGTTCTTCAAGGTAAAAGCAGAACCTTCTTGGTCTTACTCCACACCATTTGACAAATGACATACGCTGAATTACTCAACATTCTTTACTCCATGCCCAAGGATCGGTTGGAGGATACCATCACGATCTACGATGCCGAGGATGAGGAATACTACCCCATAACCAGAACGGAATTTTCCGAGGAAGAAACCAATGATGTGCTTGACCAAGGACATCTGTTTCTGGTAAGAGATTAACCCCAACACCAAAACAAACAACATAATACAATGCCTAATCATTGCACAAACAGTCTTTCCTGCACTAGCGGAAAGAATATCGGAGAAGTCATCAAGCCTTATCTTACAGATGATGGCAAGAGTATTGACTTCAACAAGATAATCCCTATGCCAGAGGGAATCTACAAGACTACCCTAGAATCTACGATAGAGAAGATCACCGAACCGAAAACCAAGGAGGAGATAGACGCAAGGCAGAAGGAACACGACCTCTTACAAGAGCAGAACTTGAAGGACTATGGTTACAAGAACTGGTATGATTGGAGTGTTGACAAATGGGACACCAAGTGGAACGCATACAGTTGTTGGACATTGGAGGACGATAGCATCAACAATGTCGAGGACTTTGGTGACATAAGTTTCCAGACGGCATGGAGTCCACCGATTGCAGTCATACGAGAGCTTGCAAAGTTGACCGGCGAAACACTTCGCATGACATATTTCGATGAAGGATATATGTTTGCAGGTGA
>Ga0007842_1000096_pt1 | contig 7883 bp, 5 predicted proteins | sample CryBogCBE10Sep07_FD_54988 | JGI IMG/M metagenome (GOLD analysis project Ga0007842, IMG submission 54988) | Freshwater microbial communities from Crystal Bog, Wisconsin, USA - CBE10Sep07 | ecosystem: Environmental > Aquatic > Freshwater > Lake | place: Crystal Bog, Wisconsin, USA | collected... | reverse complement strand
ATGATCATAAGCACCATTAGCAATAGTAAAAGATGCGTTAGCAATAACACCTGCCTGATTGGCATTACCACCGGCAGTGTTTGCGTATGATCCTGCTGTATTGGATGAACCAAATGCTGCATTTGCAATAACACCTGCCTGGTTAGCTAGTGATCCAGCTGTATTGGCATAACCACCTACGGTATTTGCTGAACCAAATGAGGCATTGATAACACCAAAAGCAGAATTGACCGCAGCATATGTTGTATTGGAATGACCAAAGGCCGCATTGGCGATGGTACCTGCACCGTTTGCCATAACGCCGGCATAGTTGTTTGCTGCATTGGTAGACGTATCGACATAGACATTAGAGGAATTTGCCATAGAACCGGCATAGTTATTGGCAGCAATAATTGATGCTAGAACATTTTGTCCGGCAACCAACAGTGTTGGATTTGTGATGTTTGCATTAGCAGTGACAACTAGCCCATTGCGGACTATAAATTCTTTGTTTGACACTTGGTTCCCTTTCCCCTAAATGTCTGTTAATTCTATTTATACGATTGTTGTCCTTAATACCTTTATTGTTGAGTTGGCATATGTTGGTACAACGTTTAATCTAACTTCACCTAAAGTAACAGATGCACTAAATGTGGCAAGAATGTTAGCGGTATATAATAAACCATATTCTGTAATAAATGTATCGGAACTATTATGTAAAAGAGAAATTTGTGTTGTTTCTACTTCTACTCCAGAAATAATAGTAATGTTATAATGTGCCGAATCATATAGAGTTAAATCAAAATGATCTAAAATTTGGTTATTATTTGATGATGTTGTCAGTGTAAAATTAGTAAGTTCGGAAGAACCAATAGTTACACTTCCTGTAACTATAAGGTTTCCATCAAATACGGTACCAGTGGTATTAGCAAGAGCATTGTTAGCAATTCCAAAGGCCGCATTTATAACACCAAATGCTGAATTAACCGCAGTATAGGTTGCATTTGTCAGATTATATGAAGTATTGGAATTATCAAATGCTGCATTGGCAATTGTCATAGAGGTGTTTACATAACCATATACAATATTTGATAGATATCCAGCATAGTTATTGGCAGATGTTGTGGATAGATTAGTATAAGCATTTCCAGAAGCACCAACGGTATTGGCCCATGTGTTTGCTTTTACACCAACTGTATTAGCAAATGTTCTGGTATAGGCATTGGATGAATTTGCCATTGCACCGGCAAAGTTATTGGCAGCACTGGTGGATGTATCAACATAAGCATTAACAGAATTTGCCATAACACCAGCATAGTTATTTGCAGAAGATGTTGAGATGTCAGAATAAGCATTAGCACCGATACCAGTATTGTATGCTAAAGAATTGGCAGAGTTTGCTTTATCATAAGCAGCATTGGCTGTATCAAAGGCATCATTAGCAACAAGATACGCCGCANTTTCACTGGTACCTATAGAGTTGGCATAATCAAATGCTGCCTGTGTTAGTATTAATGTAGCATTGGCATTATCATATGCTGAATTAGCGACACCAAATGCTGCATTAGATGTATCATATAAAGATTGTCCGTTAGCAATGGTATAAAATGATAGATTGGCATAATTATTAGCATTTGTTCCAATTGTATCGGCATATGCATTACCAGAAATACCTACATTATATGCATAACCATTAGAACTATTAGCCATTGCACCGGCATAGTTATTTGCACCAATACCAGTATTATATGCCAGAGAGTTAGCAGAATTGGCCTTGTCAAAAGCCGCATTAGCAACATTATAAGATGCGGATTCATAAGTTCCAATACCATTGGCATAATCAAAGGCTGCATTTGCTAAAGTATATGCCGCATTGGCAGTATCATATACAATAGTTTCGTAAGCTGTTGTTTGTACCGTTGTATCGGCAAATTCTAAACCGCCTCCAGATAAACCTAATATACCATTATTTGTAAATGTCCATTGATATGACCCACCACTTGTTCTAAAGGTAAACTGATATGGTGCTGTAACTGACATTGATAGTGGATTATCTTCTGTGATAGTTCCACCAGAAGGGAAAGTAAGTGCGTTATTTGCTAAAGATGTCTTACCTGTATTAACCACATCAACAAAAAGATTTGAACTTCTGTTCAATTGCATAATTACATTGTTAGCTTCATACCATTTGTAACCGGCATTGACATTAGCACCGTCTGAAATAGCATCAACACCAAACCAGATACTATCTGTTTCTAGACCAAATGCATAATCATAATAAGGTCCGGCGTCTCTCTGTGGCCAGAATATGATTCTTTCACCTGAGGTGTTGGAAAGGTTTGGTGCAACAAGAGGAACACTTTGAGAGAATATAAGTTGTGTACCATTTGAAACAACAGGCATTGCGGCATTTGCTTTATCAAAAGCCGCATTAGCAACATTATAAGATGCGGATTCATAAGTTCCAATACCATTGGCATAATCAAATGCCGCATTAGCAACCAAATATGCATCATTTGCCTTATTAAATGCCGGGGAGAAGTTTGTTACAATTCCAGTTAAAAATGCACCATTACCATAAAAGTATGAAGCAGTAACATTACTACTCACTAATACATTATTATTTGCATAAAGATTAATTATACCACTTGTATCATCAAAATACATTGAAGTATTTGTTAAAACAACACCTGCTGTGTTATGATTTATATATACAAAGTTTGTATTTTCATAATTTAATTGTGCAAGATGTCCATTTTTTGCAAATACATCAATACTATTTGCTGCCCAAAACTGTCCAATGCCTGTATCGGTTGTATTGAAATATAATGGACCGGTCATAGTATCGCCGGTACGAACAACAGCACCATTGGCGGTATCAAATGCAGAGTTTGCTACAACATACGCCGCATTAGCTTCATTATAAATTTCTGTAACGTCAACACCACCACCAATAGCATTAGCAGCATTATACGCAGCATTAGCAACGTCATATGCAACTTTAAGATTGGCAGTAATTGTGAAAGCATCATTGATGAAATCTGGTGTTAGTTCTATGTTTTGACCAGCATTAATACTTAAAATAGCATTTTCAATAGCAGCAGTAAGGAATGTACCACCAACGTTTACCGTTGAATAGTTATTACCAGCGGAGATGTGTTTGATTGTATTAGAAGAATCTTTATAGTAAATACGACCATCAGCATAGTTGATGGCAATTTCACCATACTCCAGGTTTAATGGTGCTTCACTAGGTACTGAAGATTTTTTAAGTTTGATTACCGTGTTTGCCATTAAAAGTCGTCATTCTTCTCTTCCGGTTGACTTTCTACCAATGGCAACACCACAGGAACACGTTCAACCTCGTCTGCTTTTTTTCTATTTATAACTTTTTTCGGAGGCGAAATTTGTTTTGAGAGATAGACGATTTCTGCTTCCTTTTCGGAAAGCTGGCTATTTTTTTGGTCTATTGTTTTATTCAATTCAGCAATTTGTCCATTAAGCCTATTTACTTCCGCTTTTGAACTTTCTAATTCACTACTTTTTGTTAATAATGCCTGCTTTACTTCATTTAGCTGTCCAGTCAATGCATCCATATGCGATACTTTACTTTTTATCGCTTCATATGAGGCTTTTACATCGTTAGCCTCTTTTATATCTTTTGATAAATCCGCCGACGAATTTTGACATTCTTGTAATTGTTCCTGAAGAGAAGCAATTAAAGCCTCTCTTTCAGGAAGAATGTCTTTTGCAATTTTGAGTTGTGTTCTTAATTGTAAAATGGTACCCAATTGTTCATGTAACATACCCATTGCATGGTCTACATAGGTATTAATGTATTTGTTTGCATCACTCATAATTTATTTCTCCAATTACAATTAGAAAGTGCCTCCGTCGAGCATTCCAAATTGCGGAACACCAGAACCGTTTACTTGTAGAACATTACCTTCGCTACCGGATGATGTAACAAGTAGACCATCTGTTCCGTTACCATATATAACACCGTTTGTGGTGAATGAACCTCGGCCAGTACCGCCATAGTTGACTAGTAATGTACCAGTGTTCACATAAGATGCGTTAGCCGCATGAACGTCTGCTAAATTAGCAGTACCAAAGGCAGCATTTGCTACGGTATAACCAGCATTGGATGATGTATAGGCAGCATTTACGACAACATATGCAGCATTTACTGATGTATAGGCAGCATTTGTAACAACATAGTTGGCATTTGATGATGTATAAGCAGCATTGACTACTGTAAATGCAGAATTTAATTTATCAAACGAAGAATTAGATACTACATAATTGGCATTTGCCATTGTATAGGCAGCATTAATAACATCAAATGCAGAATTTGTTGCACCATAGGCGGCATTAGCTAAGTCGAATCCGGCATTAGCATTATCATAAGCAGAACTAATCCATACGATTGCATTGGCGCCGCCTAACCAGAGATTGCCTGTAACAAAATCGGCATTAAGAACGGCATTGACCATATTGTTGGCATATGGTGTTATTTCATTATCAAATAGAGGTTCTGCGTCATAACCTTGGAACAAGAACCATTCTTTAGAAGCATGGTCACGATAGAGACCAGTGTGGACGTTAGCAGCACCGTTGTTGTAGTTACCAACAAAACCAATATCAACAATGTCAGCAAGAACATTATTATTAGCAAGATAAATTAAGGAATCTTCAACATTCAATGATGCTGTATTGACTGTTGTTGTTTTACCAGTAACAGTTAGGTTACCTGTAATGGCAACATCGCTTGTGATTGTCTGTGTCTCACCTGCTAAAGTTAGTTTAACAAATGTTACATTTGCCCATGAATTAGAATCATTTGCATAACCATAAGCAGCATTTGCTACATCAAAATTAGCATTGGCCAGTGTATATGCTGCATTGGTGACATCAAAGTTAGCGTTAGCAAGTGTATAAGCAGCATTGGTTACATCGTAGTTAGAATTAGCAAGACCGTATGCTGAGTTTGTAGTATCAAAAGCAATGTTTGTTACCGCATAATTGGCATTGGCCATTGTATAGGCAGCATTTGTAACGTCAAAGTTAGCGTTAGCAAGTGTATATGCTGAATTTGTGGTATCAAATGTTAAGTTTAATAGATTGAAAATAGCATTAGCATCTGTGAAACCTGAGTTTGCCGCAGTGAAGGCAGCATTAGCAAGGTCAAAGATGGCATTCTGTTGATCGACGTAAAACTTACCACCGATGGTAATAACACCGGAACCGTCTGAGGTACCGAGAAATAATTTATCAGAAAGATAGGAATATGCTGGTTCCGCAGCATTTAATGATCCNTCAACTGGTTTGATGTTGATACTGGATCTTTTAATTTGAATTTTTGTGTTTGACATGACTTAGAATTCTCCTCCGTCTAAGATGGGCAAAGTTTCAATTACAAACTTTCCACTTTGCTCATCATAAACGACCGTCTCGTTATTTGCTATATGGCTGGCGTCAACGTCTTTAAGTTGAACAAGTTCTTGAACTCCTCCACCGCCACCTGCTCCATTAAAGGTATTTATCAAAATTCGGTTTTTAGGTGTTGTTGTTACTACTATTTTAGGCATATTTTTACCTTGTTATTGATGGTGTAACAAACATAATACCTTCGATAAGTCTGGATTTTAGTCCTGCAACTGTATCATAAACTTTAACATCGAAAAAATAAGTTCCTGCTGGTATATTTGCCGTATTAGCAGCATCCAATTCTACAAAAATTTCACCAGAATTTGCCTGTGGTATGGTGCAGATTAAAGAGGCTGTAATGTTTTGAGAAAGATATGACTTTCTCATTTGACTGGTTACGATATAACCTGACAAATTTTGCGCCAAATTATTATCTTCACTGTTCATTTGAACGGTGACACTAAAATCTGTGCCTTGGTCCATAAAAAGTTCTACGTATTCGGACATCTTTTTTCCTTAACTTACTGATGGTAAGAATGAACCATAAAGATAAGTGCCGTCACAAACAAAAGAGAAAACGTCATGTGCACCGGCATCGGTCGTTATTGTAGGAGCAACACCGCCTGGCCACTTATATGCACTAGAGAAATATAAATTGTGACTACCAACACCATCTTGGTAAACATGAAGTATGTATGTACCAACTTGTAGGTTTGAAGGATTCGCTAATGTTGCATCTCCAACCAAAGTAAGAGTTGCTATTGTTCCGAGTGCGGCATTCCAATTTGTTGTTACTCCATAAGACAATGTTTGTTGTAAAATACTGGCACCGGCCAAGTTAATAGTGCCTGTAAATGTTGGACTTGCCGCAGGAGCAGCATTATTTGCTTTTGCAAAAGCAGCATTAGCAGTATTATATGCAGGTGCAATCTGTGGTGCTACGTTATTTGCTGCACCAAAAGCAGCATTTGCAACCGTGAACCCAGCATTTGCTACACCAAATAAAACGGATGTATTTGTCTGCGTAGCAAATACAGTATTGGCCCAGTTATTAGAAGATGCTCCAATCTGTATCGCATAACCATTTGCACCTGCTGATACGCCGTTTGCTTTGGCGAACGCCGCAGTAGTATTAGTTGAAACACCATTAGCAAAACCAAAGGCAGCATTAGCAACACCAAAGACGACATTATCTTGGTTAAAGGCAGCATTAGCAACACCAAAAGCAGCATTAGCAGTATTATATGCCGGTGCAATCTGAGGTGCTACGTTATTGGCAGTACCAAATGCGGCATTAATTACAGCAAATGCGGAATTTACAGCATTATAAGTTAAATTAGAATGTCCAAAAGCAGCAGTTGTATTAGTTGCTACAGAAAGAACATCACCATTTGATGCTATGAAGGTTGTGTAAGCATTTAATGTATTGCTTGTAAATGCCCAAGCATTTGATACTTCAACCCATGTAAGAGCAGCATTAGAGTTTTTGTTACCTCTATTAACAATGATACCTGCGTTTAGAAATGGTGCAGAAGAACTTGGTAAGTTTGTATCAAGAACAATAGTATTATTTCCTACAAGGAAAGTATTTGTATTGGCATATGTGGTATTACCAGATATGGTTAAGTTGCCAGTAATGAATACATCACCTGAAATTGTTCCGCCTGCTTTAGCATAATATGTGGCCGCCGCATAGTTATTGGCACTAGTTCCGACTACGTTGGTATAAGCATTACCAGAAGCACCAACTACTATGGAATAGGCGTTTCCTGACGTTCCAACTACGTTGGAGTATGCATTACTAGAAGCACCAACAACAACTGCATAGGCATTACTAGAGGCACCAACAACAACTGCATAGGCATTACTAGAGGCACCAACTACGTTGGAGTATGCATTACTAGAAGCACCAACAACAACTGCATAGGCATTACTAGAGGCACCAACTACTACGGAATAAGCATTGGCCGATGTTACCGATGTATTGGTATATGTTCTATCGGATGCTGATACCGTATTTGTATAAGCATTACCAGAGGCACCAACTACTACGGAATAAGCATTGGCCGATATGCCTACTGCGTTGGTATAGGCATTTGAAGAATTAGCCGTCACACCTGCATAATTATTTGCCGCAATAGCAGTATTTGCTAGATTGTTTGCTGTCGTATTTGCTTTATCAAATGAAGCATTTGTTGTATTAAAACATGCTTGGTTTGTTTGTATAGAAATAGCAGCATTACCTGTTAAAATCGTAACTTGTCCATTTACGTTATTTGCCAAAGTAAATGCTGATTGTGCTTTATCATCTACTCTTACAACATAAGCATTAACACTGTTTGCCATAAAACCAGAATATGCATTTACAGAATTTGCCATAAATCCGGAATAGTTATTTGATGATGTTGTTGATAAGTTTATGTAAGCATTAACTGAAACTCCAATTAAATTCGAGTATGCATTAACGGATGTTC
>Ga0007842_1000093_pt1 | contig 7957 bp, 10 predicted proteins | sample CryBogCBE10Sep07_FD_54988 | JGI IMG/M metagenome (GOLD analysis project Ga0007842, IMG submission 54988) | Freshwater microbial communities from Crystal Bog, Wisconsin, USA - CBE10Sep07 | ecosystem: Environmental > Aquatic > Freshwater > Lake | place: Crystal Bog, Wisconsin, USA | collected... | reverse complement strand
AAGATTGACTTGGCAGTTTCACGGTCAACGCCAGACTCAACACACTTACGAACGAATGTATCAGCTTCTTCAACCATATCTTCATAGTTAGATTTTGCCACAGCTTTACGTACACGGTCAGTCTCAACAATGGTGTAACCAGCTAAAGCAACACAAGTTTCCATGATCTGTTCCTGGTATACAAATGAACCATAGGAAACACCTAAGATGTCACGTAGCTTGGGGTGCTTGTATGTCACCTTGCGCTTACCCTCACGTTTTTGCATGTACATCTCAAGTAGATTAAGACCAGTCTCACTGTCCACTGAACGGGTAATACCAGGTCGGTAAATAGCAATCATAGTGCATAGGTCTTCTATGTTACGTGGTTGGAATCGCTTTACAAGATTACGCAGGCTTCCTGTTTCAATCTGGAATAACCCAATATTATTGCCAGTGCAAACGTCATCCCATACGTCAGCATCGTTGTAGTACTTATCCCAGTTGTTATTCCATTCATAGAAATGTTCGAACGGCAATACACCATGATGGTTTTCTTTAATAAGATTTAGAGTAGCCATGAGTGTACTCAAAGTACGCAGACCAAGAAGGTCGATCTTTACAAATCCCAACTCTTCAACATCACTCATATCAAATTGTGTACGGATATCATCATTAACTGGACTGTAACGTAGTGGCATAGCACCTACCAATGGGTCCTTGCTAATAACAATACCTGCAGCGTGAGCACTAGCATGACGGATGTGGTTCACAACCTCAGGTAAAGTCTCAAACAATTGTGGGTATTTAGTTATCCATGGAGCGTATTCTCTACGGTACTGCTTTTCGACAGTCTCCCAATCAGCACCACGGTTCTTGATGTTCCAATCGTCATCAATAATATCTGACATTTTAGCAGCATCATCTTTATCAATACCCATACCACGGCATAGGTCACGCAATGCCTGACGTATACCAAGTGTGTTTAGAGTACCAATACTAGCAATGTTATGTCTGCCATATTTCTTTTCAAGGTAGTCACGCACCAATCCACGCTCTAGCTTTGGCATGTCAATATCAATATCAGGCATACTTACACGTTCAGGGTTTAGGAAACGTTCAAAGATAAGACCAGAAGGTATCGGATTTACCTCGGTAATGTCCATGCAGTAAGCAAGCAAGCTACCACCCACACTACCGCGACTAGGGCCCACAAGGAATCCTTCATTTTTACTCCAATCGATAATGTCTTGTACTGTTAAAAAATAACCTGGGAACCCACGAGTAATGATAACTTCCATTTCATACTCAATACGCTCACGGTAAATAGGTAACATGTCTTCTGTAACATGGCCTACAATCTTTCGTGCGAAACCTTCTTCAACAGACTCACGCAATTTACGTTCATCCATCTCCGCAGTGTTATAGAACACAGGCATCTTACGAGACCCAGGTACACGCGCATCACACATCTGTGCGATTTCGTTTGTACGATTGATCGCTTGATCAACAATACTTTCGGGTAGATAACTTAATCTGCTGCGGGTTTCTTCTTCAGAAAAAATGCAAAGTTGATTAGGACCATAGCTAAATCGTGTTGGGTCATCCATAGTCTTACCCATTTGCACAGCAGTCATTAGTTCATGGGCATACCAGTGCTCAGGCTTAGCGTAGTGTGCATCACTCACAGCAAGAAGTGGAACACTATAGTCAAGAGCTGCCTCTGCTACACGCATGTTCCATTCATTGCTTTCAGGGTCAAGATAAGTGTGAAGCTCTAAGTGAAAACGATCACCAAAAATAGCTTGATAACGGCTAATGCGTTCTACAGCACGCTGATAAACACCATCATCTTTGAGATGCTTACCAATACAACCACCCATACAACCACCAGTAACAATAAGACCTTCGTTATAACGTTCTAGAAGTTCCCAGTCAAAACGTGGGTTGCCATAGTAACTACCTTCAATGTACGCCATGCTAGATAATGACCATAGATTCTCTAAACCTTTGGCATTAAGAGCCATGATAGTCATGTGGTCGTAGTTCTCACCTTTCTTACCAGTCTTTTCATGACGGTCATCAGTGAAATAACCTTCCATACCGAAGATAGGTTTAATACCAGCTGCATCTGCTGCATGCTGAAGACGAAGNTGCCCACTGCATTCACCATGATCGGTGATAGCAACGGCTTCTTGGTCTAAAGAAACTACGCGTTCCACTAATTGATCTACTGTTTGAAGTCCATCAAGGAAACTGTGTTCGGTGTGGACATGAAGGTGGACTAACTTTTCCATAACTCACTCATTATAAGTAGAGTAACCAGTGAAGTCAATTCGGTANCGGAAAGGGAGGAAGCGATACCTNATTAACTCCACTGGTCTACTCTGGTTTGACTACTGACCTGCCATCTTGCGGCGTAGACGGTCTGCAGTAGTCTCTTCCTCGATACTGACAAACTCTTCTTCTGCGTATTCGTCATCGTCAACAGAGACTGAGGAGGGTGTGGATGCCTTTGGACTGAAGGCTTCCTTCTCTTTGACAATTCCGTGTAGCTGTGCATCGTAATACTCTTGGCTACCAATACGGTTTAGGAAAGCTTCAACATCGGGAAGGAACTTTGCGTAACGTGTATCGATGTTCTCGATCTCCTTCTTGTCAAGAGCAAAAGCCATGTATGTAGTGTCAGTTCCCTGACCTTGACGCATGATTTCAATCTCTCGCTCCTTGAGGCTACCGTACTTTTCAGTGATGACAGCAATCTGATTCCAGAAGTTACGCATACCCTGAGATACAATTCCCACGTATGGCTTCTTCTTTGTAACAGACTTACCGTCTACGGTCTCTTCATAGGTAGAAGTTACGTCACGGTATCCAGTTAACTTACGTTGACCATCAACCTCTTCGTACACTTCTTCACGGAGTACAGCAATGCCGTATCCAACGTCACGACGGTATGCTCCAGGTGCACCCTTCTCACGAGCACAAAGCTCACAAGAAGCGTCGAACACACTGCGACATACAAACGTCTTCTTCTTCCCATCATGTGATGGTACGTTCTCGTGGACAGGAACTACAAAGATGTCATTCGAATCTGTAAGAAAACGAAGTGCCTTTGTTTCTCCTGGTGTCCAATAGAACCAATTTGTTTCTGTGTAAGTCTTAGGGGCTGAACCCTTTTGTGACTTTTCAATACTGGCTTTTACGGCAGCCATGCCTTTTTGCAATGCCATTTTAGTGTCTTTCTTTAGAAGCCCTTGGGCTGTTGGTTTTGGTTACTGCCTCGCAAGAGTATCAGTTTAACTTGTACAAGTCAAATGATGCTTTAACTGATATTCAAACGAACTTATTGGTGTAGGAATCCCCAACATGGTAGCAGGATCCTCGTCATCTGGTGTAGCAATGATACCAAGTTTTGTATAATTTTGCAATTCTTCGATTAAATGCTCAGTGGCCATACGACCAGGTGCATCGCCATCCATAAAAATATTTACCTTACTAAAGTTCCTTAGCAGGTTAATCTGTTGTTTATCAACTTTAGCTCCAAAGGTAGCTACGATGTTATCAATGCCGCGACTCTTCAATACAAGAACACTCATAGGGCTTTCAACCACATAAATTTCATCATACATCATAGCATTGTCTAGGTTGTATAGCCAAGATCCACGAGGGAAACCCTTGGAATTGCGATATTTGGGTACCCCCGGGACGTCCTCGAGCTTACGTGCTACCCACCCTATAAGTTTACCCCTCATAAAATGTGGAAGAACGACCCTGTCTACAGGCACATTTCTTTCACCTTCTGGCGTTTTTTGAATCTCTAACCTACCTGAGTCTACCCCTGTACGCATCTGCCGTTGTACGGCCTCTGAGACCCCTCTGGAGGTCAAATAATCGCAAGAACTCTCCCATCTTCTAAGGATAGTGTCGCTATATATAGGGATATCGGTATAATCCTGGTGTTTGGAGACAAAAACCCCTTCTAAACGTTCAATAAAATCCTCAACAGATACAACCTTAAGTTCTGCCACCTCATTCTTTAGATTAGCAATAGCGTCCTCACGGCTAATATTAAGGCAATTCTGGACTAACCAGATAACACTGCCACCACCACAAGTAAAACAATTGAACAAAAGAGTTTCTTTGTTGAGACTAGCTGATGGGCTGCTATCACCATTTTTATGCATACCAAACGGCAAAGGACAAGAATGGATTAACTCATCACCATTTTCTATAATTTCTCCAACTCCCAAGATATCCTGTAAAACTAATCTTGCATCTAAATTGTTAAATATTGCCGAAAGGTCCATCGTTCTTCAACTTTTCTAAAAATTCTTTGTTATCTTTCATAACTTTTTCCAAGAAAGCTTTATCTTCAGGACTTAAATCATTATAAGCTTGTTCAGATAATTTTTTTGGATCATCATTCATCATAGTTTTTCTCCACAACCATTGCAAAAGTTGAAATGTTTCTTTTGTAAAAATTCATGGCTTTCTAAACATTCTTCTGGTTTAGTCGCATCCAACAATTTAATTACATCACAAGGATATTGATCAACGCAATGTTTACAAATTAAACTTCTGTCTGATTGTTGGTGTTTGTCTCGTAATGCTTGACGTTCAGTTAGGTTCATCGTCCACGCAACTTAAATGGATCTGTCTTGTATTCGCCTACAATACGTACTCCACAATCAGGACAAAAGATGCGATTCCAAGGACGTTCTAATTTATCTCCGTCAAGGTTTTCATATTTTTCAATGTGTGGGCATTCATTCATTAGTACAACCACGCAAAAAACAATGAAAGCAAAAGTATCAAACCGAAAAACCCTACAATACAAAATGGTAGAAGAATAAAATACCAAAGATCTTCTCTATTTTTACCGCCATCAGAAAAAAACCATGCCATACCCATCCATATCATAAAAGGAACTACAAACTCTAAAATATGCCTAATCATTAGCATCCTCAAATTCTCGTACAACCTTTAACGATGTACGGTCTCTCAATTCAAATCCCATCATCCAAGATTTAAGATCACTACGTCTACTCTTCATAATATCCATAACAAGAGCTTCCTGTTGTTTCATCTCACGAGTAGCACCAATGCCAATAGCCATGTCTACAATCTGTTCGATCTGTGAGGATAGACCAATGTTACCTAGACCACCACGACCTTTTTTGTTCTTCATAGCTTCACGGTTGAACTGAGCAAGCCATACAGAAGCCATACCCATTTCACGATTGGTACTGGCGATGTCAGTAATAACTTCAGCCATCTGCAAAGATTGCACGTTACTAGCACTACCGTATGACTTCTCTGTAGTAACCCATGACAACTGGTCACCAACAACCATCTCCGCACCCCAGTGTTTAGCTTTAGAGTAAAGCTCTAGAACACTACGTTCATTCTTGCGTGCTGGTGAGTCAATCATGAGGTATTCACCAAATTCCATAATTTCTTCACGTGCTTCTTTTAGACGACGAAGCTCGTTAGGTGTAAGTTGTCCACGCTCATAACGACTATACGGAACACCACTAGCTAGGCAGTCAAGGCGCATCAAAGTTAGTTCTTTACGAAGCTCCAACGATGCAAAGTACACTTTGGTCTTGCGACGTGCTGCTTCAAGAGCGATAACTGATCCTACCCATGACTTACCAACGTTAGGAATACCTACGACAACCGCAAGTTCACCNTTCTGGATACCNTACATGTGGTCGTTAAGTTCATCCCANCCAAGGTAGATACCTTTCTTGTCTCGAGAAGGGTTTGCTACCTCGTCCAAGTAATTGTTAACACGACGATCATAACCTTCACCATAAACTTCAAGACGCTCACGAGTACTAGTATCGTTCTGAATCTTAGACAGGCTATTAAGTGCTAAAGCAATACCAATTTCTGGATCTTCTTCTAGTGCAGTTGCAGCCTTGAGCAGAATATTTTGAGTAGTAGCTTTACGATACTTAGTCATCATCTCTTCAATGAGAACGCATACCAAGTAATCTTTCTCAGGCCATTCGTTGCGTGCAAAATAATCTGCAAACTTATTTTCTAGAAGTTCTTGAGTAGCTGTATCCTTGAACTCACTACGAATGTAGTAGTCAAGGCTGTATTCAAACAGTTCACGAACACCATCATCAAAGAAGTGCTCGCTGCGAACACCTTTGTTCCAAATCTCATTAAAACTATCTAAGTCAGCAAAGTGCCGTACCAAACTCTTTTCAATATCCATTACTGAATCTTCCTTACTGTTCCGTCCTTGATTTCATCAAGTGTACGATTACGTGCGTATTCACGGTAGTCAATTCCATCCATGTTGTGCTCAATTACTCTTTCCTTTAGGAGAGAAAATATAGCACCACCGTAACCATCCATCAATTCATCAATACCCATGTTGGTAGTAATAAACGTAGGACGATTATCCAACGCACGTTGACGCATTACATGGTCAAACGTTGCTTCACTCAGATTGTTCTTGGTACGGAATTCCTTACCAATGTCATCCAGAAAAAATACATCGCTCTTAACAACTTTGCTCTCAAAACGTGCCTTGTCATCATTGCTGCCCCACCCTCTGGTGAACTCATCAACCATCTGAGTGAATGTAGCAAAGTATACACTGTAGCCAAGCTTGACCAACTCTTTAGCAATAAGACTAGTGAGCAATGTTTTGCCTGTACCCCACGTACCGTGGTAGAGAATTCCCATACCACCTTTTACAAAATCTTTGTGTTGTCCAAGATAGATCCTAGCTAACGCCAAAGCTTTCTCGTCACCATTAAAGTCTGACCAATTAAGACGTTGGTAGTTAAGACCAATACCTGCACGTGAATAATGTTTATACAATTGCAGTTGTAGTTTACAGTCACCACATGAACCATCGGTGCATGTAGGGCATCCCTGCTTTGTAAATTTTTCAAACTGAGGATACTTCTGCTCTAAGTAATCGATTTCCTCATCATCAAGGAATTCATATTTTAGGTTGACGTAATCCTTTTCCCAATCAAACAGCGAATCGTTCAATGAAGTCATTGGTATTCATTAATCCTTCCGTACTATTTCTATTCTCGTTCTTAAGTTTTTGTTGTTGTAGTTCAATGTACAAAGTATCCTGAATCCATTTACTACCTTTACTGAATGCTGTTGCTGTCATCACCAAATCATTGAGCTTGCCTTTGTGATTGTCAAAGAGTAGTGCAACCATGGGACCTGCGTCAAGTCCGTATCGTTCCTTAAAACTCTTAAAGATAGCTGATTCTTTTACCCATTCAATATTGTAAGTGTAACCATGTGTTTCTTTGAACCGATCAGCAAAGTATATGAGTAAATCACGAGGTTGAGCATTTGCTAGATCAATACCAGCTACCAACTCTTCCTTGCTTTCTGCTACTTTTATTACAACAATTTCATCGTAGCTATCACTGTCATAGTTGACAGGTTCACCATCAAAACTTTTCTTTTCCATTTCTCGCTCCTCTGACTGATGCAAACTTATCACAAATGTCTGAGAAGATCTGGATCTTTTTGCTAACCCAATCGCGTGTCTCAGACTCAAGATCGTTTAGGTTTTTCCCATTAGGGCCAAGCGCTGATATGTTCTTTCGGTTGATCAACAAGAAACGCCACTGTGCATCATAGTCATTCGAGTCATTCTCTTCATGGCCATAGAGTTGAATCCATTGTTCATCAAGACCACATAGGTAACCTCTGTAAACAAATCCATCGCTGAATACTTGTACCTCTTGTCGTCTACCAGCAATAATGGCAAGGTTTCTTTCAAATACCATGTCACCAGCTTGTGCTAATTTATTTTCCATTAATCATTACCCGTTCCTGTATTAAACCAATTGTTAAAATCAAGGATAAGATCGTTGACTTTATTGTTGTTGCTTGAATCAAAAATATTGTATTCATACTTCTTTTTCTTTTTTACGGTAAGCATTTTGGCACACTGCCATGCAAATACAAATGGCAATAC
>Ga0007842_1000084_pt1 | contig 8402 bp, 4 predicted proteins | sample CryBogCBE10Sep07_FD_54988 | JGI IMG/M metagenome (GOLD analysis project Ga0007842, IMG submission 54988) | Freshwater microbial communities from Crystal Bog, Wisconsin, USA - CBE10Sep07 | ecosystem: Environmental > Aquatic > Freshwater > Lake | place: Crystal Bog, Wisconsin, USA | collected... | reverse complement strand
GAGATAATACACCACCACCGAACCACGTGGCAACATTAAGCATTGACTTTGGTCAACCTGGACCAAATGGTGAAAAAGCTAACCCCGATCAAGGTTGGTACATTGCAGCACAAACAAGCTCAGGGCCATTAAAAGATCAAATTGTTGAACAACCAATATATTGGAGCCAAATTGTTGGCGGTTATAATAATAAAAAAGCTCAAAGCAATGGTTCTATTTATTTAGGAGCTAGACGACCTTTGTCATTGTTTGGTGGCGCTACTACAACTTTAAATTCAAATAGTTCAAACAATGGTAGTTATTATAATGCTAATGACCCATCACAAAGGTCTGCTTTAAACCTTACCAACGCTTTTAATACTCTTTTTCAAGCTCCACAATTTGACGTAAGAGCAAGTGTTATCCAAGGTTCACCAAGAGCGTTTTTACTTGATAACCCAGTAATGCAAGACATTACACAAATTATGGGTGCTGGTCTTCGTCTATACCAAAGTGCGCCAAATGGTGACTTTGTTGCCTGGTTCCCTGATTACTATGGTATTTATGGCACTGATCCAGTTATGGATATTAGCCCAGTAGAAATTATGGATTTCCAAATTTATCATGATGACAACCAATTAGCTACTCACGTAGGTGTCATCGGTGATACTACCGGTATTGGTCAACAAGTTAGTTTCCAAGATTATATTACAACAAATGGTATTGTTAGCATCCAAGATACAAGCACTATGGAAATTTTGTTTGGTACTTATTTGGTTCAAAACAATACTAATAACAATACTACAGGAAATACTCCAACATCTACTAACTTAAAAAATGTCCTTACATTTTTGAATAGATATGGTATGCGACCAATGGTCCAAGAGCAAAGTGTTATTCACAGTCATGCTATTGAATATTTATATGCTTTACAACAATTTATGCTTCAATGGGTTAACCAATTTGTTAGCACTGTCCAACTTACATTTATGCCTGAACTTTATCCAGGTATGAGAATAAAGATAAACATGGATCAAAATAACGTTTATCATTTTTATGTAATGGGTGTTACTCACCAGGGTAGCCGTTCTGGTGGATTTACTACACAAGTACAATTAACTGCTCCTATGAAGGGTAATAAGATTCTTCACTATGGGCTTGATCTAGTGCCGAATGTAATATCATGAGTGTTACAGGAAATCCATATGATAAAAAAATGGGCGTTATTAAAGTACGCCTTACATCACTTCCACAACTTCATCCTTTTAGCCTAGCAAACAATGCTGCACAAAATTATTATTGTCTAGCTTTAGACACAAAAGGTTTTCAAGTTGAAATCGATCTCCAAGCTATGCCACCAGGAGTTACACTTGCTCAATTACAACCTAACCAAGTTTGGTGGGTAGAAAAAAGAACAACATTATATAGGTTATATCTATACGGTGGCATATTTGATAGCACAAAAAATCAAGTAGTTAGTACAACACCTCTACCGAGCAGTGCAGCAACAGGAGGAGTACCTGCAGGAACGCTTCTTGATTTTGCTGGCCCTGTTGCACCATCTGGGTATCTTCTATGTGATGGATCTAGTTATTCTACAACTACATATAGTGGTCTATTCAATGCCATTAGTTATACATGGGGTGGAACTGGATCTAGTTTTAACGTACCTGATCTTAGAGGTCGTACAACGATTGGTGCAGGCAGTGGTACAGGGCTTACCCTTAGAGCTTTAGCTACTTATAGCGGTGAAGAAACTCACGTATTGGTATCTGGAGAAACTCCTTTAGTAGCTCACTCCCATGGATTCTCAGTGCCTGCACAAACAGGCCTTACAACTAGTACAGGAACTAGCAATACTGTCAGTTTGAATACAGCCGGTGGATCTACTGGTTCAGGATCTACAGGAACTGGTACTACCAATTCAACTACTACTGTGGCAGGTAGTGCTAGTATTAGTTCTGGTACTACAGGAACCGGTACTGCTAATATTAGTGCTAGTACAAGTGTAAGTATAACAGATCCTGGTCACACACATAGTGCTGGATCTTATGCTTTTATGGTATACAACACTACTGGTGGTGGAAACCTTTATGGTACCGGAACCCCTAGTAACCACTTTGGTACTGCTAACCCAACTCAATCTGCAACAACAGGTATTACTTCTAGTGCTACTACTTCTGGTAGTGACTCTGGTCACACTCACAGTCTATCTGGTGTTAGTGTTAGCATCCCTTCACTCACCGTTAATGGTGCTACTATACCTGCACTTTCGATTCCATCTCTTTCTATTGCTTCTCAAGCAGTTACCGGTAGCGTATCTATTCCTGGTCTTGCTTTTACAGTNCCTGCNCAAACGGGGCTTACAACCAGCGGAAACACCGCTACAACAGCTTCTGGCCACAATAATATGCAGCCATATGCCGTNGTTACCAAGATCATCAAGTATTGATGTATAAAAAGCCCTATTTTGCCTAAGATACTATGAAGACTATAACAGTTAGCAACGGTGATATTAAACTTAGTACAGGAAAAATACAGTTTTCCACAGGTAATGCTAAGTTAGTACAAGACATATCTTTATGGCTAAAAGAACCCATTGGCACTGGATTCACCACGCCTAACTTTGGTAGCCTATTGCCACAATTGGTTGGTGGGACACAATCTGCATCAACCATTAGTACAGTAACAAACGAAATCATTCGCGTATTACAACTATACCAGGGTCAACAAGCATTATATCTACAACAAGCACAAAATACAGCACAGCTTGCCAACTGGAATAAAAGTGAAATTATACAAAACATTGTATCGGTAAATGTATCGATACAGAATACAACAATATTTGCCGCTATTGCTTTAAACACTTTGAATAACAATACGGTAAATCTTAATCTGACGATCAATAGCAACGGAGTGAATATAACTAATGGCTGATACCTCAGGAGTTCTCGCTAGGCTACAAGCCGCCCTTTCAGTATACGACCCCACCTGGGACGTCAGCGTTGGTACAGCCACGTATAAAATCCTAGAATCTGTTGCAAAAGAAATTGCTCTTGCTAACAATAACTCTGTTCTTCAAACATATAGTTATGATGTTAACACAAAGAATGGTATTGAATTAGATACATTTTGTAACTTGTTTGGTGTTTATCGCCAATTTGGTAAAAGAGCTTCTGGGCTTGCAACTTTTTCTGTTAATACTCCATCAACTAACATTATTGATATCCCACTAGGTACACAAATTGCTGTACCAATTGGCACTAATTATACGTCTGCAATTTACTACGCAACTTCTGCACCAGCAATTATTGGCGTTGGTAGCACATCCGTTGACGTTCCAATCATTGCAACACTACCTGGAGCTTATGGCAATGTACCAACTGGTGCAATTACTACAAAAGTTAGTTCACTTGTTGGTATTACATCAGTAGTTAACAATAGTGCAATAACTGGTGGTCTTGACCCAGAAAGTGATGCTTCTTTACGAGCTAGATGGCAAAGCACAGCTTTTAACAACAACATTGGTACACAAGGTAAGTATATTCTTACTGCTCTTCAAGATCCAAACGTAACTCTTGCTAACACAGTTAGTCAACAGACTTTCTATAGCGAACAACTACAAATTAATTCATCAATCAGTGGAACAGGCAATGCATTTACCATGCTGCTTGTAGCTTATTCTGGTATGACTAGCGTAATTAGTGGTACTACTTTTAGTGGGACCACAGTCGTTGCAAGCAGTGGATTTACCGGTTCAGTTACTGGTAGTGCGTTAGCTTCTGGAATAACTGCAATGATCAGTGGTGTTGCACCAAACTATCAAATTGTTGCATCACCTAACTCAAATACTAATACAGTCAATGGAACAGGTGTTTTAATTAATTATAGCGCAGGTTTACCATATCGTATAATGATTGGTAGCGGTACTTCTATCCCAGGTGCAAGCGTTACTACCAGTGGCGTTACCACTGTAAGTGGTGTTAGTTACTATAGTTATATTCAAAGTGCAAACCCTGACATTGGTACTAGCGGTACATTGTCATATAATGGTACTTTTGGTGGATATGTCTACCCGCAGGGTAATGAATTAATTGGTTCAAACCTTAATACGCCTTCACAAATAGTATACGCAAACAACACTGATTATTACTATCCTACAAACCCAACTGCCCCTCTAGTAGTAACTATTGCAAACAATGCNAANCAAACTGCACTNTTTGCTGGNAACCAAATACAATTAATTTCAGAATATTGCCCAGCATCAAGTAGGTCTATAACACTTGCTAGTGGTAATTTTATTGATATCTTTATTAATGGTACGTCAGCTTCTTCAGCAACTGAACAAGTTGTTTTTAATCCATCATTTACTTTAAGTTCAGGCAACGCGATTGCTAGTCTAAACACTGTTAACTACACATTGGCTAGTGGTGCTGTAGCAACTACAAACTCAACAATTGCTAATGATATTTATATCCCATTAAACCAACAACCTGTTATCAACTTTCCATCTCAGTTGTCTACATCAACTAGTGGAATAGCAGACAATATTTATCTTTACAATGTTGGCACAAGTAGTGGTACTACTTACCCAATTGCTTTAAATAAATATCCATGGGTAACGTTTACAGGTACGGTTGTATCAGGAGCAACTACGAATGGAACAACATTTATTCCAGTAACAAATGCCAATGGTCTATCACAGTTATACCCAGGTTTAGCACTCGCTAATAGTGCAATTGCATCAGGATCTGGTTACTATATTACACAAGTAACATCCAGTGGTGTTTATGTAAATCAAAATATTACTGCACCATCAGGTACTGCAACTACAGCAGCAATTAGCGGTAAAACTTTAGTTTACCCAATNTATGACACAACAGACAATAANAATAGTGTACTACAAACAACTGGCCTTGCATTTGATGTAACAACGCCACCAAGTGGTTGGCCTGCATTGCCAACACTTATGTCATGGTTGAAATACAACCATAATTATAATAGCGATGTAGTTTCTGTAGAAACGTTGGTACAACAAAGTAGACCATTAGGAACAAACACTCTTGTTCACCAAGCAAACTATATCAACCTGGTTCTTAACCTTAGAATTGTGTTCTCATCTGGGTTTACTCCAACTTCAGTTGAAACAAATATTGCTAATAACCTTGCTACTTATTTTAGTAGTTTTTATTATCTTGGAAGTATTTCTTTCTCGACTCTTGCAGCTCAAATCCTATCAGTGCCAGGGGTATCAAACGTTAAAGTAACAAGTATTAATACTGTTGCTTTAGATGGAACAATACTCACTACACAATCTAGTGATTTTAACCTTGCAAGCAACCAATTACCATTGCTTAACGCAATTAACTTTACAGTTAAGGGAAATAGTAATTTCTAATGGCTGGTAATCTTTTCCCCACTGCTTTGCACTCTACCTTTATACAAAAGGTAAGTAATTTTCCAGATGATATTTATGATTTTAATAGTGGTGATGACCTCACCACGTTAATGAATATTTTGCTTGGCAACAGTGGTACTGGACAACTTAACAACCTACAGCTTGCTGCAAGGCTTGGTCAGCAAAATATAGAATTTAATAACTTGGATACAATACTTGGATTAATTCTTAATGTAAAAAGAACTGCTCCTGAAATCTATAGTTTTGCTACAAATCCTTTTATTGATCAATTGACTGATGCTCAATGGCAAGAAATCAGTACAAAAGATGCAAGTTATCGTGAAAGACTTATGGGAGCTGCAGAAGCTTTTCAAATAGGTTCAACGCTGTGGGGCGTTCTCACTATGTGTGAAGCATTAACACAAACAAAGTTTTATGTTGTAGAAAGTTGGAGAACACCCGGTTATGGAAGATCGGGCGTTAACCCAGCCCAAGAAATAGTTCTTATTCCTTTAATGGATTCTACTAACAATAGTGGTTTCTTTACTTGGGATCAAAGCAAAGTTAATACAATTTTGAATACTATAAAGTATTTTACATTTAATAATTTTGTAATTAGCTTTGGTTCGCCTATTAATACACTTACTCAAATTTCTGGAAACTACGTAGCAACTAACGGTGGTTATTCAGAATACTTTCATTTGCAAACATCTGTGAATGCAAACGGTTTGAACTCACCTGGAAATATACAACCAGGTGCTAACACAAGATATTGGGTAAAGAATAATACAAGCAGCGTAGCTCCACATTTTGCTCACTTGCAAACACAAGAAATAATTATTGACTTAACAGGGAATATTAATTTTGTTAGCAGTACTGATCCAACTGGTTTCCCAGAAAACAGCGTTGCTCTTCCTTCTATCCAAGTTACATCAACAGTCTATGGTGCACAATAATGCCAATTTTACCAAACAATACAGACCCCTCAAAAGAATACGTAACGCAATCGGTTAATCCGCCTTTAACTATTGACGGTGTTGTCTATAATAAAATTTATTCACACACTGGTGTAATTGATACTTTATCAAATATTCAAAGCACTGGATATTCAGATCCCAATGTAAACATTTTTAATCAATCAAATAGTATTATTAGTTTTGATCCACAACTACAAAAATCATGGATCTCAAGTACTGATTTTGGTGGACCTACAAGTAATCCTGTAGTAATTACTTACGATATTGTAAATACTACTTATTACAACAATATTGTTTTTGATGTGCTTAACGTACCTTGTTTTGTTGAGATACTAGACGAGAATGATAATCCATTGCCCGGTTCCTCAACATTCTCAATTGCCGGTGGTGGAGACATTTACACAACTACTAATTGGTTGCGTTTAGAATACAATGCACCAACTAACCCAACACCAGCTACAGTATCAGGTACAAATGGAACAAGTAATTTTACTTATCCATTAACTGGTGTAAGCGAAATATCTATTCGCATTACAAGGAATAAAACTGTTCAATCTAACTCGGGTAATGGAAATACTTTAACAAATATTGCTTATTCAGTAGGTGTACAAAACTTTAGTATCAAATTAATTGTTAAAAATAATTCTGATATTCCTGCCGCGGTTGTTAGTGGTTCTAATTCTATTATTACACAAAATCGTTTTAATTTTGTAGAAACATATTCTTATTCAGTTAATAGTGTTTCTAATATGTTTGTTAATGATTCAACATATTGGAAATGTGCTCCACAACCTGTAAAAGACTCAATCGTATATTTTTATATGAAAGTTAGCGATCCAACGCCAAAAACAATTAATAGACTATACATTGATCCATTGTACAGTGGTTGCAAATTTAATGTCTATTACACTATTCAATCAACANTTAGTGGTACAGTAGATCCAAGCACTTTCTCTTGGACGCCTATTCAAAGAGATTTTTCTTTAAGAAAAGGTTTATACGATTTACCAACCGTAAGCTGCACGTATTTAAAAATTGAATTTATAAAACTTATACCAGAAGTATATGACCTGCCATTGGATTCAATTAATAAAACTATTAATGTTTTTCCTTATGATGTTGAAAATTACTTCTCTCAACTAGAAGCAAATATTATTGACGGTAATGCAGTAAAATATGCAATTACTAACCCAGGTGCTATTGGTGTTTCAACTATCTTAAACCAACAGATTAGTAACTCAACTATCCTGGGTAATGCAACTGCAAATATTGGTAATAATTCTACTTTTCCAAGTCTTGCAAATCTTAACTCAACACAGATTAATAATCCTACTACACAATCTATAAATACAAGTTCATATNTCATTGACCCAAGTATTAGTTACAAACTATTAGATTCTAATGGTAATTATAACTATAGTTCATATAATGAATTCCTTCAAAGAAGATTTCCAGACAATCGTGTCCATGTTTATAATCAAGTAAACATTAATCAAACTTGGCACCAAGCCTACTTTACTGGTATTAGATACATTACTTCATTTTTTGAAAATAATTTTGATGATCTACGTGGAACACCACAAAATTTTATTTCAAGCAATGGATCAAACACAGGATTCTCTAGCCAAGGTGTTGATTACATTAACCTTAATGTTGACGAAATTGCAGTAACACCATGGTTCTCTACCATTGATAGTTTTAACGCATTTAATATTGGTGGTTTAACTACTGACTGGCAAAGTTTTTTAACTCAAGGCAATACAATTAGCAATGATAATACATTGATGAATAACATTAGTGCTGCAACTTTAAGCACCATGCTCATTAATGCTAGCGGTACAAAAATAGGTACGCTTGGTACAAGTACTATTTATGCAATATCTGGTCAACCTAATACTCAATATGGTATCCAATCAGCAGCGTATTCTTTTGGCAATAATATTCTTAATTACTACAACGCTAATTTCCTACCATACTCTGGATCAATTTTAAATTGGTCAGGTCTTGGTGGTACTACAATAACTGGTACATCTGTAAATTATTATAAT
>Ga0007842_1000078_pt1 | contig 8771 bp, 10 predicted proteins | sample CryBogCBE10Sep07_FD_54988 | JGI IMG/M metagenome (GOLD analysis project Ga0007842, IMG submission 54988) | Freshwater microbial communities from Crystal Bog, Wisconsin, USA - CBE10Sep07 | ecosystem: Environmental > Aquatic > Freshwater > Lake | place: Crystal Bog, Wisconsin, USA | collected... | reverse complement strand
GACCTGGAGCGTCACCACGTCAGGGTTCACGACCGTCCCTGAGATGCTGGTGAAGGGGTAGTCGGCAGTCGTGAGCTGCAGGGACGCGCCCTCGAAGAAGGTGTAGGAGTTGCTCATTGGTAGGTGGTTCCTTTCACAGTTCCGGCGTAGGCGGTTCCCTCGACGGTTGCTTGGTAGGTCGTGCCGGTGACTGCGCCCTGATAGGCCGTTCCCTCGACGGTGGCTGAGAGCGCGACGCCCTTGACGTATCCGGCGTAGAAGGTTCCCTCAACGGTGCCAGGGGAGGGGCGGTAGTGGGTGCCAGCCCCCGACGCGCTAAACGCCCCTGTGAGCGTTCCCGAGGCTGGGGAGTAGTAGGTGGCAGTTCCCGAGCCTGAGAACGAGCCTGAGAGGGTTCCAGTGGCAAGCAGGCGAGGCTGGGCGGTTGCGGAGAACGNGCCGTGACCCGAGGCCGTGACCACGATGTAGTCGGCTGTTGATCCGTTGAANGTGTAGTTGCCCGAGCCGGTCGCTGNNAGCGTTGCCGAGCCGGTAGCCGAGCCCGAGAATGTCCCCGAGCCGTTGCCGGTGGCGATGACCGCGCCAGAGGTCGCACCACTGAACGAGCCAGTCCCCGAGCCGGTGAGAGGCAGGGTGGCGGTTGCCGTCGCGGTGCCGGTGAAGGTGCCGGTGGCCGAGCCAGTCGCGTGGTATTGCGTTTGCCCTGCGTAGAGTTGCCCGAGGTACGCTGCGCCTAGCCAGTTGGCTCCAAGCATTTAGAGCCTCCTAGAAGGTGATGGTGGACGAGTTCATGATGTTGAAGTCGAACACGACGTACTTGTAGATGCCGTTGGTCTGAACCGTAGCGGGGACGGTGCCGTTGAACTTGGGCGTTCCATTGTAGGCCGAGGCCAGCCAAGAGATGATGACCACGCCCCAGTTGCCGTTTGCGCCGGTGGAGTTTGCGTTGCCAGCGTAGCCACCGCACCCGTAGGTCGAGGGGCCAGAGGTCGAGCCTGCGGATCCACCGATGCAGTAAATCACTGATGAGCCGGTAATCGTGTTCGCCAGTCCTGCGCCGCCGGTTGCGGCTGAGGCTCCTGCACCGCCAGCACCACCACCACCGGCACCTGCGCCGGAACCCGAGGCGGCTGTTCCTCCGGCGTAGACGTTGGTTCCCGATGCCGAGCCACCGACACCACTGGCCCTACCACCACCACCACCGGAGCCACCTGGGCCACCGTTGGTTCCTGAGGTACTACCCAGACCACCAAAGCCACCGCCGTTGGCAATGATGATTTTCTGATTGCCAGTTGCGCCGTAGGCGATAGACGAGGGGTTGCCCACTGTGCCAGGGTTCGGCGTTGAGCCACCCGTTCCGCCACCGCCCGGCACTCCTTCACGGATGTAGAGGACTGTGCCAGGGGTGATGCCACTGAGCTTGGGGCTGGTCACTCCACCAGTGGCGAAGGTCGCGGTCTGAAGCAGGTCGCCTGCACCTCCACCACCACCGAAGCGACCCGACCCCGAGCCACCGCCGCCACCACCGCCACCGATGACGAGGTAGTCCAGCGAGAACGAGTAGAACTCGCCAAGTGCGTGCGCTGTGTTCGAGGCTCGGGTTGAGGTGAGTGGCATTAGAACTGTGTCTGGGAAGCGAGAACGGTGTAGGTGCTTGCGGCGGTCTTGATAATCGTGACGGTGTAGGCGTACATCGTCGAGAGGGCTGGGGTCGAGGGAGCGGAGCCACCCTGCCAGTTCACGGTCTGCGAGGTGCCGTCTACCGAGATGCCGGTGAGGTAGTAGGCGTTTGATGATCCGTTCGTGACCAGCACCGTGAAGGTGACGGCTCCACCGACCGCGAGCAGGGTGTTCAGCGCGACGCTTGAGGTCGAGGCCACGTTGAACGTGAAGTTTGCGCTTGGCGTTCCGGTGTTCAGAATAAGCGAGCCGTTGGTCGAGACGTAGACGTTGTAGGTTCCGTTCAGCGCGGTCGTATCAACGTAGGCCGTTTCCAGTGCCGACTTGAGCGTGGGGACGTTGAGCGTCGGCGTGGTAAGCGTCGGGCTGGTGGCGAACACTGACGCGCCGCTTCCTGTGATGCCGTTGAAGGGGCCAGCAATGGCGTACCAAGTGCCACCGTAATACTCAATGACGTAGCAGACCGGATAGAGGAAGGCCAGCGACACCGAGGACACGTTGCTAGAGCCGTACTGGATTTTGTCCGTGCCACCTGCGGCGAGGGTGATGGAGTAGGTGACGTTCTGGTTGTAGATGTAATTGATGGTGCCGTTTGCCGGAGCCGAGGGCAGGGTAAGGGTGAGCGCACCCGTAACGCCCGACGAGGGAACTACCGAGAACTCGCCAGCCGTGACGGTGGGGTTGCTCGCGGTGTTGTGCGTGACGGTAGTAGAGGGGAGTTGCGACAGAACGGTGGCCTGCGTCGAGGTGATGCTCTTGCCCTGAATAGCGCCGACCACCGAGGCAGTGGCGGTTCCAGTCACGTCACCCGTCAGAGGAAGTGCGCCGGTCGCGGAGTTGGTGCCACCGTTGGCGATGGGGAGGACGCCCGACTGCTTGGCGAGGTCGGTGGTCAAGAAGCAGTACCAGACGCCTCCGCTAAACGCGAACGAGTAGGCGGCGTTGAGGGGGATAGTGTAAGGCGTAGCGGCTCCGTAGACGGTGCCCGAGACGGAGATGGAGTTCGTGCCACCGAGGATGTTCACGGTGTAGGGCGAGAGGTTTTTGATTTGGTAGATCGCGCCGTTCTGCGGGTTGGCGGGGAGCGTGATGGTCTGGCCTGACGTTCCCGAGGTGCCGTAGATGGTGAANTCGCCNANGCCTGCGGTTGCCGTTGCGGAGCGGTTCACGAGGGAATTGGGGANTTCGTTTGTCCAAGTGCCAGGCGTACCGCTAGAGACACAGAGCCAGAAGGTTCCGGTCTGGTCGGCCACAATGTCGCCAGCCGTGAAGGTTCCTGAGGTGGGCGCTCCTGAGGTGGTGGTTCCGACGAGGCGCGACGAGCTGGCGGTCGCACCCGTGAGGCCAGTGACTTTGAAGTCAGTTGCGACGATTTCGCCAGAGCCCGTGATGCCGTTTCCGCCCATAGCAATAGCGCCAGACATTGTGCCGCCAGCAAGCGGAAGCTTTGTTGCGTCAAGTGGCGCGGACGTAGTGACGCTCGTCACGCGCCCATTCGAGTCGGTGGTGATTGAAGGTACGGCGGTCGCTGACCCGTACGTTCCAGCGGTGCCCGTAGCAACAAGTGTGGGATTTGGGAAGTTGCCGGTGAGGTCGCCACCAGCCGTGAAGCCGGTTGCGCTCGCTGGGATTTCCACGCCGGAGAGGATTTCCCACGTTGCGCCAGTGGCGTAATACTGCAGGTAAATGCTCTGACCAACGGCGGTGAGTGTGATTGAGCTGAAGCCGTTAATTGTCTGCCCACTACCAGCGTTAATCGTCAGTGCGTTCGTGCCAGCCTTTAACTGAAAGCCGATGACTGAGCCACCGCCGATGCCGGTTGGCATAGTGACCGAGATTGCTCCGCTCGTTGTGTCCACTGGGTAGTAAGAGCCGATGACTGGCGTGAACGTCGAAGTTGATGTCGCTCGCACCGTTGATTGCTGTTGATAGACGATGTTCAACTGGTTGAGCAAGTTTGCTGTAATCGTCTGGGCAATTTGGTAGCCAGCCGTGATGCTCTGGGCCGTTGTGCCGTACTGGGCTCGGGTAATCGTGAATGTGTCGGTGCTGACCGCCGTGACTCGGACGATTTCGGCGTTCGTCGAGAGGGGCTGAACGCCAGCAGGCCAGATAGTTGCGTCGAACGGAGCCGCAGGGAACAGCGCCCCTTGCCCAGCCGTGACCACCAGAGACGTGCCGGACGTGGCCGGTGAGGGTGGGGTAGCGACGAGCGAGTAGGCGAAGTTCTTTAGGGCGTCCATTGGTTAGTCCTCTTTAGGCGGTTCTGGCAGGGTGTAGGTGGCGTTGGCGACGCCGTTGAACTCGGGCGTGGCTTCCACTACGAGAACGAGAGCGTGACCGCACCAGTGGCGAAGTTCACCGAGATACCAGAAGGGAGCGAGCCCGTCAAGCCGGTGGTCGTGCCACCGCCGAGGTAGGTGCCACCCGTTGCCGCCGTCCAGATGCCGAAGTAGGGGATGCCCGAGGCTTCTGCAGGGAGATTGGTGAAGGTCTGGCTGTCGGTGGAACTCTCCGCGCCACCCGAGGCCGCGCCGAACTGGATGACCTGACGGGCGTAGGAGCCGCCGGTGATTTCGCTCGCGCCGTTCTGACCAGGCGTTGCCGAGTGCAGGCTCAAGTAGTAGGTGGTCGAGGGGACGAACACTGCTGAGATGGCGGTGTTCTCTGATGCGACGGCGAGTAGTGCCATTAGTTAGTCCTTAGATGCTCTGGGTAACAATTACGGTTGATGCGTTGATGGTGGCCACCGAGGTCGTGACCTTGATGTACCAGCCGGTGGGAACCTGAACGGTCAGGGTCTGCGAGTTCGCAGCGTTACCAGCCACAGCAGGGATGATGGTGGTTGCGGTTGCCGAGGTTGCGCCAATGGCGACTGAGACGGTTCCAGCCGTGCCGCCGGTGATGCCGATGTAGTAGATCGCACCAGTCGAGGCGGTGTTCTGAACTGCCGTTCCCGAGGTCAGGGTCACGGTGCTGGCGGTAGGTACGACAGGCTGGGGAGACGTTGAGGTCGAGACCACCGTCACGTTCGGAGTGCCTGAGCCGCCTGGGGTGTGAGCTGCGATGGTCGTACCTGAGTAGCCACGTCCGTTGCCGAGCGAGGAGTTGTAGACCGTAACGCTCTGGGTGTCGTAGTCAGCGTCGCCGCAGAGGATCTGTTCGCTGTCCACAAGAAGCACGAAAGGGCCGTGCGTTCCGAGTGGGAACGTGGTAATAGCGCCGGTGGCATCTACCTCACGAAGCGAGCGCAGGTTGTAGACCTCGAAACGCTGATCCGTCTTGTAGCCCTGAGCGATTTGGTCTACAGTCCAAGACTTTGTCTCGGCGATTGTGGGTGCTACTAGGTTGGTCAGTGAGACTGACATTTAGGCTCCTTCGTTGAGGTTCTCGTGCGACCACTTGGTGCGTGTTGTGTGACGTACTTACCGACTACGCCTATCGGGATAATGCCGAGCCAGCCACGCCATCCGAGGTGTACCAATTGTACCCCAGAATAGGAAGCGAGCACGATGTTCACAATGTCGCTGAGGCCGTCCATGTTGCCTGCGAGCTTGTGCCTGCCCTGTGCGATTGCTTTGGTCAGGACGGTTGCCAGGATGTCGCGGAACACCATGCAGACCGACCCGATGCTCGAGTAGAGCGCCACGTCAAGCCAGACCTTCATTTGCCCAACTCCTCTAGCATTTGCTTGTGGTCGGCGAGCATCTGCTTGATGCTCTCGCTAACTTCGAGGTGGTACTTTGCCAATTCCGACGAGATGCGATCCGCTCGCTTGGCGGCGATTAGCAGAATTGCCCCCTGCAGACCTGCCAGCGTTGAAAGGCAGAGGTTGAGCAGAATGAAGGGGTACGGGTCGAAGGGGCGGCCTGCGATGACGTTGTACGCCATCCACACAGCCATCGCGCCCATGAAGCCGAACACGAAGGGCCACGAGCCCATGCCGTGCCGCATAGCGTCGGCGCACCGCTCCCCGAAGGTTCGGTCATCGCCGCTACGGACGTGCGGGTGGAAGTCCCAGTGGCTTTGCTTGCGGAGCATTACTTATCCGCCGAGTGCCAGCCGAGGTGCTTGTCCAGTTCGCTCTGCACCGTGTCCAGTTTCACGTCGAGGCGTCCGAGTGTCTTCTCGATGCGGTCAATAGCGTCGCGCATCGTCGAGCCCGAGTTGGGGCGGTACTGCTTCTTGATTTCTTCGATTTCTTCGATGAGCTTCTCGGCGGCGAGGTCAGACGCTTTGGTCGCTATGCCGTGATGAAGCATGATGCGGATTTGATTGACCACCTTGACGCCTCCCCAGACGAAACCGAGCAGGAAGCCAATGGAGACGAGCAACTGAACCCAGAAGTTGAACGAGTTTAGGTCTAGGCCAAGCATTATGCGGCAGGGCCTTCAATAACGGCCTCGATAACGGCCTCGACTTCCTTGATCAGAGGCCAGCCCATGTGCGCCTTGTTGGTGGCTGGTTCCTCAACCTGCGGCGCGGCGGGCGCGACAGGGGCTTCTAGGGGGGTCTGGTGGGCTTGTGGTGCGCTCTGGATGTGCGTCAGGTCAGCGACGGGCTGGGGTGCGACGGCGGCAGGCGCGGCAGGCGCGACCGGCTTGGTGTCGGGGTAGCGAGGGGTGCCTTCGGTCTTGAAGCGCAGGTAACGCTGGGGCTGGCGTCCGTCTTGGCTCACTCGGACGAGGCTGGGGTCTCCCTGCTGGCCGTGTGAGATGGTGAGGGGGTCGGCTCCGGCCTCGATGACGAGCGCGGTGTGCCAGCCGGTGCCAGGGCCATAGACGATTACGTCGCCAGGCTGGACTTGGTCGCGGGGGATTTCCAGCCCGTGAAGCAGGGTTCCGGTGTAGCCCTCGTGGTCGTAGTGCAGGCCGTTGGGGTCTGGTGCGCCCGCGATCCAGTAGCACCACGTCACGAACGCCGAGCAGTCAGCGTTGATGGGGAACTTGGGGGGATAGACGCCGATGGCGCTCATGCGCTCGGGGCCTTCGGTGTAGTTGAAGTGCGCTTTGTTGTCGTGCGCCCACTTCGCCCACTCGACGATTGCGTTGCGTGTGTCGGACATGATGCTCCTTAGTTGATGCCGATGACGGTGATGCTGCCGAACGCGAGGGTCGCGGTTCCGCTTGCGGTCTTTGCCTGCAGGGTCAGGTAGAAGGGCTGGATGCTGCCAGGCTGGTAGATGTACGAGCCCGAGAACTGCTGACCCGAGTTCTCCAAGACGCCAATCTCGTAACTGTAGAACGGCGTGGATGAGGCTCCGTTGCCCAGCCCTACGAACAGACCCGTCGCAGGCTGGGCGGCTGCCGTTGCGCCGAGGTTGAACGTGACGAGGTAGGTCAAGAAGCCCGAGATGTTGGCGTTCGTCACCAGACCGACCGTAGCGAGGTAGGGGTTGCCCGAAAAGGCCGTGCCGATGCTGATACCGGCGTTCGTGGGGGTGCCTGAACTCCACGCGCCACCCTGCCGCCAGAACGAACTATCCGATCCGTCGCCGAGGGAAGTGAGCTGTGCGCCGTAGGTGGTCGTGTTCTTGATTGCCATTAGTTCCTCACGGGGTACGGGTCGAGGGTCAGCGTCGTGTGCCAGTAGCCAGGGTCGGCGCTGAAGTCGTGCGTGATGCTCTCGACTGCCATCTGCAGGTTGATGTAGGGCGAGGTTCCGGCGTTGGGAGGGGTGCGTCGGAAGGCAATCACGTCGGCGAAGTTTGCGCCCAGCATGACTGGCAGGTTGTATCCCTCGACACCGCCCACCGTCACCTCACTCGTTAGCGTAACGCTGTTCACTCGGGGGAGCGGAGTGCGGAAGATGTAGCCGAGGAAGTAGGCCGTTGATTGCGCGTCGGCCAGCGAGCACGAGACGGTGGAGGACTTGCTCAGGGTTGAGTATCCCCAGCGACCCTCGTTGCCGGTGTTCTCGTAGATTTGGTCTACGCCAGCCTGAGGGGTGATGCGTACCGTAGTCCAGAGGTCTACGTCATCGGTGAGAATGTCTAGGCCGTTGATTTCGTAGGGGTAGCCGGAGTCATCGTCCGAGATGGTATTGACGTTGGCGTAACTGCCCTTCGTCCATGAGTAGGTCGGGGTTCCCACCGGCGTAGAGGCTGGGGTGAATGACCATGTGCCGTAGTACGTCTGGGGGTTGAAGTGGAACTGCCCGTCGCGGTACTGGTAGAACGAGCCAATGTCCGTGTCGGTGATTTGCTGGATGAGGTCGAGCGCCGTTGATCCGTTGATGGGGCTGTCCCAGTAGTACGGTTCGGTGGCGACTGCGCCCTGCCCAGAGCCGTAGGAGTAGGGGGTGGTTCCGGCGGTGTTCGGGCCGTTGCCAATGACGAGCTGAGGGACGCTCAGGGAAGCCTGGGCGCTTGAGGTTCCGCCGGTAATCGTGCCGAAGCCTGCCAGGGTCAGGATTTCCCCGATGCGGTCTGCCGAGTAGCACTTGTTCGGCGTGACGGGGTAGCCCAACTGAAGCATGGAGCCTGCGCGGTAACGCTGCTGGATTTCGGTGGGAACCGTCGAGGCCACGCTAGAGATGACGATTTCGTCTATTTGCCCGTTGTAGGAGAACACGTTGGAGGCGTTTGCGCCGATGACGATGCCACCAGTCGGGTAGGTAATCTCCGTCGCAATCTGACCAGTGGAGTAGAACACTCCGTCGCAATAGAGATACAGCGTTCCCGAGATGATGGCGAGCCCGACGTGGTGCCAGTAGCCGTCGTTGATGAAGTTGCTGCTTGAGGCTGCCGCCGATGACGAGCCACCGATGAAGCAGTGCAAGACGCCTGCGTTGCCCACCGAGAGGACTACCGAGTACGAGCTTGAGACGGTGCCGTTGAAATAGACCTGGGCAATCTGGTTCAGGCTGGTCTGCTGACCGAGCACCCAGAAGTCAATGCCGCCGAAGTTGGGCGAGGACAAAGGACGCGGCAGGGAGAGCGCACCGGCTGCGACGTTGCCCGAGCCTGAGAGATCCACACAGCCATCGGTGTCGTAGATGATGACGCCGTTGTTCGGATAGGAGACCTGCCCCGAGAACGTGCCGTTGGTGTTGCCCATGTAGTCGTAGAGCGTGTTGAGGTAGACCAGCCC
>Ga0007842_1000076_pt1 | contig 8923 bp, 13 predicted proteins | sample CryBogCBE10Sep07_FD_54988 | JGI IMG/M metagenome (GOLD analysis project Ga0007842, IMG submission 54988) | Freshwater microbial communities from Crystal Bog, Wisconsin, USA - CBE10Sep07 | ecosystem: Environmental > Aquatic > Freshwater > Lake | place: Crystal Bog, Wisconsin, USA | collected... | reverse complement strand
CATTCCATCTTGGGCCATATATTACGTTCCAAAAATAACAACGCAAACAATTGTAGGATCTGCATAAGATGAACCTGCTCCTGATGCTGGAAATGTTATTGTAACAGATGAAGTTGATTGAGAAGAAATAACTGCATAACACAAATAAGAATTAGGAGATCCTGCACCAACAACAGATGCTGTACTCAAAACAACATAGTTAGTATCTGCAAAAGATGTAGAGAAATTTATGGTATAATTACCTGCGCTGTTTCTTGTAACTGAAGAAACATTAAAAGGAGTTCCACGGGTAGCTCCTGTAGTTCCATTGAAATTAACAAAAGCAGTAGCTGAACCTTGTGTGTTTAATAGAGATGAAAGATTGATACTCATATTAGGAAATAATAACTACCCAAGTTGTTCCGTTGTAGTAAAGAGTGACTTGCCAATTAGAAACATTGCAAATCAGATTTTGAACTGATCCTTGGATTGTGCTTCCAGATGAAGGAGCAATCGTAAGATTGTTTGTTCCCCAAGATGCGGAGGCATCAGCAACCGTTACAACCGTGCCAGTATTTGGTGCAGGAGGAAGAGTAAGAGTCCAACCTCCAGAAGATGTATTAGCGGCAATAGCTTGACCAGCAGAAGCAGTATAGTTTCCTGACTTGGCAATATAGTTAAGGCTCAAGGAAGGAGTCGTTGCATATGGATTACCAAGAGCATCGAAAGAAACATACTGACCAGAAGTTCCAGTAAGCTGATAAACCGTATTAGCGGCAAGTGACCCATCAGCCGTAGATCCAGTTTTGTAAACTAGACCTTGGTTTGGGACAATGCTCTCAATGGTTCCCCAAGTTGTTGTGGTTCCAGAAGGTGCTACAACAGGTATCTGAGCTTCTGTAGATGTGCTTGGAGTAAATGCTACAAGTTGTCCTGTGGGTGTAGTTCCTTGAATCTTTACATTTGAAGATGCAGTAGCTTGAGCAGATCCATTACCAAGAAAGATAGGATTGGAAGAAGAAGCATCTGCCCAATTCACCAATCCAGTAGAAGCATTGTAAAAAAGAATGCTGTTGGAGGAAAGAGTAGGAACGGTGTATTTGCAATAGGCTGAGTCTTCTCCAACAACACGCTGGATGGTTCCTGCACCTAAAGCTGTGCAACTGGTAGGGAAATTAGGGTTGCAAGCGGAAGGAGCGTATTGAACGGTATTGTAGTTACCGCATCCGCATGATCCGTAAGTGTTATAGTTGTTGCATCCGCAAGACATAGATTAAGTTGTTTTAGTTGTTTAGAGAAATTATTGCAAGAGGAAATCCTATGTGGCTTTGGTGAGGGACATGGTTATTTAGATTCTGTAGAAATCTGTTCTGCGATCTGTTTGTTTATAGAATCAACCAAAGGGGCGGCTTCTCTAAAAGGCAACTCAACAATAGCTTTGTTAAGAATTGCCAATTCTTTTTCAGTAAAAGTTAGCGTATATGTTTTTTGTTCCATATTATGCTCCAATTAGACCATGCGTAGTAAGAGCTTGGATAATGGCTGCAACCGCAGAGGAAGTTTGTGCAAGAGTGGCTGTGCTACCATTAAAAGCAGATTGTGATCCGTTTGTTGCAGCACCCCATCCTGTAACCCTTGGCCCAACCACGCTTAAAGAATTTATCCTATAACTTGGTGCGGCTGGGGTAAGGTTTAGTCCAAGTATTTCCGTTCCCGAAGAAGTGAATTGAATAACGTTTGCCCCAGAGGCCAAATCCATTTCTAAGGTAGCGGTCTGCTCAAAAGCAATTTTTTGATTTCTAGCAAATCTAACGGCTGCTTCAGAAAATGTGCCTTGTGAAAAATCAACACCTACGGTGTTTGAACCGACAATTATTCCATAGATCCCATTATTTTGAAGATTTATTCCTGAATAAGACCCCGTTGTAATAATAATACCGTCGTTGAAAGAACCTTGTGAAATATCGTTGTTTTCTGGTGCTATATACAAACCGCAATAAGCATTGCAAGAAGATCCGCTTTGGTTTGCTTTTCCAGCAACAACTAAAATGCCAATTCTTTGATTGTTTGAATCAGTTCCGTTTGCAAAAATATCTACTTCAATTCCTGTTAAAGTATTTGTTGGGTTTGATTGATTAGATACATCTCTTGCTTCTGATACCATTCCCCACAAAGGGCTTGCTCCAGAAACTTCTCCTATGCTTTGAGCATAAATAGCAACATTTTGACCTGATCCTGTTGCTGAATTTTGTAACTTTGATGTAATGCCCCATTCATTGTTATTCGCTCCGTTAGAAACGACAGTGGTCGTCATTAAATTTGTAGAAACATTTCCACCTGCTCCTCCTGTTCCTCCAGTATAATTTGCATACCTTTGGTACTCATGGGTAGCATAGTCTGTTGCTTTTGATAAGCCCCTTACAGTCAGTTCTCTACCTTGGAAAGTTTTGTATTCAACAATTCCAGCAAGAACAAATGGGTTTCCTGTTGAACTAGCACCCCAACATTCCCACCAAACATTCTTGGTTCCTGTAATTGTGCCGCAGATATAAATTCCTACTGGGATTACAATTAGAGAATTGGCCGCAACAGCATTGTATGCCGCAGTAAAAGCTGTAGTAGAATCATTGGTTCCAGTAGGGTCTGCTCCAAAATCAAGCACATTCACAACATCAGAAAAGCGGTTTGCTAGTTTGCGTGGAGTAATAGATCCAGTAGATGTTACAGAAAGATTATTAGAAGAAATCCAAGTTGGTGAACTTGTGCCACCACTCTGCAAAAGTTGACCAGATGTTCCTACAGCAGTAAAAGAAGTTACATTTGTTGCCGACTGCCAAGGAATTTCTCCAGCAGCTCCACCAGAAAGAAAATTTGCGGCTTGGGGATTATAATAATTCCAAGTTCCATTGTTGTCTGCTCCTAAAACAAAAGAAGGCGCACCAGAATTTGTTTTAATAAAAGGAAGCGTAATCTGATTTTGTGCAGAACCATCAGCTACAACAAAATTTTGACCATTCCAATAGTTCAATGCGGGATTTGTTCCAGGCACAATCGGATAAGGATTGCCACATGGCCCATAACTCCAGCCCGTTACAGAATTATTAGGCTGGCAACAAGTTTGATTTTGCTGGTACTGCATTTGGGTAATACTCTACGCTATTCCTATTTCTTTTGACAAGTCATTTACCCTAGCAATCCAACCTTTTAAGAATTTTGATAGTCTTGGCTTTTGATCAGCTAATCTATTGTAGAAATCAATGCGTTCTTTTTGGAACTTTTGTGGATCTCTAGCTGATGCAGTAAGAAATTGTTGTGCCCTTCCTATTCCACAATTTACAGCGGCATCAAAAAACAACCAATCTAGTGGTTGTGGTAAATGTTCACACCCATCTTTAATCCATTCTGACCAGTAAATTTGGGTAGCTTCATCAGAAGTAAGGTTTTTTATGTCAACATTTGGATGTGAACGAGCATCTATGCCGTACTTTGTTCCTCTGTATTTTGATCCAGCATTTCCTGGGTCGTCTGGATCGTCCTCGTATGTAGTGCCTTCATGCTCCCATAAAAAAGGGATTACTTTGTTTTTAAAAAAAGAAGTCATGGATTGTTTGCGGCTATTGTTTTGCACATATCAATAAAATCTTTTTGAGACATTGATTGTTTCATAAAGTTTATTCTTCTGTCCAACCATTGAACATTTCCACGGACATATCCTTTAGATGAATCAATCCTATCAAGTGAGCAAACATTTGAATACATGAACCCCTTATCCTCAAATTCTATGTATTGCTTGCTGATCGCACATTTAAATCCTTGAACAATATAAAGCTCCCAAAGTTCTCCGATTGTAAGGTCAAATTCAATTTCTCTTTTTTTCGCTTTATATTTAATTTCTGAATAAAGTGAAGCAGGAAGCTCGCCCTCTCCTCTGAACATATGAGATGTCATTCCAGTTTTCCCTTTATTCCAAGAACCCATATCTTTTCTTAAACATCCGCAACTTTTTGTAGAACCTTTTTTTAGTGCATCTCCATTTATGGACTTAACTACTCCGCAATCACATCGGCATAGCCAGTTTATATGTTTTATTCCTTTGTCTGAAATCCTTTTCATTACAAACAATCTTCCAAATTTTTGACCAGTTAAATCTTTGAGCTTCATGCTCAATATGTATTATTCCGAAGTTTGTTTGTCAATTACAATATATCTACAAACTGTGGTCATCGAAATACTTTGCCTTCCAATTTCTTTGATTTACTTGAACCTCTGGAGCTTCAGCATTGGAATCAATGTGTGTATCTTCAGATATGTTCTGCAATGCAGATACGGCTTTCCAATCAAAGCAAGCCTGTCCCGTAATGAGCGTCATAGCCAATGCCATGAATGCCATGATTGCGGTATTGGAAACCTCGACAATTTCTTTGGAAGCCTCGGCGTGATCATGGATAAGGAAAACAGTAGAGGCAAATACAAGAACTACACCAATAGCGGCTACGCCTGCATACAGGGCTTTTTTACTCTTGGATGCTGGTTGAGCCAGCTTATCTTTGATTAGAGACGAGCGAGAAACTGCCATGCTATTGCTCCAGCAACAACACCAGATCCAATGGAAATGAACCAATCAGAAGCTAGTGCAGGAGGATAAAATGCGAGAAGAACAGACGAAAACCTTTGGATTCCAGCAAAGACAACAAATCCAATGAGAGTAGAACATAGCAGAAGCAGTTTATTAAAATGTGCTTTTTCATCAGAAAGTTGTTTCTTGGTTATTGCAAGTTCGGCTTGTGTATCTCGTAGCTTTGCTGTCTGTGCGTTGATTGCTTCCTGCACCACAATAAGTTCTTGTTTTGCTATAGCCGCATCCGCTTCAGCTTGATGAACCAGTTCACGCTGATGCTCGACGGTTTTAATGATGTCTGCTTTGGTAATGGTGGAAGCCACCATTGCAGGGGTCGTAAGAATCATGGTTGCTAGTAAAAGATATTTCATTAGTGTGATTTCAACCAGTTTTCTACAACCTTTGCTTTGCCGTCAACAGCGGAAAGATTGTTTTGAACAGCAGTAATATGATCGTTAGCGGAAGCAGTAGAAATGGTAGATGGCTGGTGAGCACAACCACTCAATAACAATAAAATTGTACTTATGAATGGAAGAAGTGCTTCACCAATCTTTTTCATTTCCTTGAGTTTTTGATGATTGTCAAAATAGAAGCCGAAGCTGAAAGAATTAAGCAAATCCATTGTGCGGCTGGAGGCACTTCTGGAATCAAAGAAGCAACAAAGAATACCGCTGAAGTTGCGGCCCCAACAAACATACCAGATCCAGAAGTTCCACCATGCATATATTTATATATTAATGAACCAAGGAAGATGTAGCAATCTTGAAATAACTGCACTATGCCCACCAGAAGCTGGACAAGGAGCAATGTATCCCCATTCAAGATAGCTTGTATAACCATTTACTGTACCAGTAATAGGAAGCAATCCATTTCCGCTGTCATAATAAACGGTTGCATTGCCAGTAATTGTGCCATGATTTCTTGATGCATCACGCAAGACAACATTTCCATTTACAACTCCAGTTGATGCTATTTGAGAAGAATCATGCATCGAAACACCTGCGGTAGTTGTTCCAGCAAGAATTGAACTGCCTTGCATATTTACGGTGTCAGATGCTTGAAGCGTAAGTCCTGCACCAAAATCAGCAGACCAAAACGAAGCAGTAGAACAAAAACATTGATTTGCACCTTGAGTGTTTTGAGTTACGGCTCCGTAAAGATTGATTGGATTTGTGCTAGTAGGAAGTGCTGTGGCTTGTATAGTAAATCCAGAATCTTGCCACCAGTTTAACAAATTTCCCCAATCACCATCGGATTGTGCATTGTTGTAATAAAGTGGTTGAGTTGCTGGAGTAATAAAAGGATAGGTAAGTCCTGCCCCACCATTGTAAAGTGCATTTACTTCTTCGGTGGAAAGTGCACGTTGCCAAAATCCTATTTCATCAAGTGTCCCAGAAAATGATTGATTGGTATCGGAATTGTTTCCAATAAAAAGTCGTTGTGCAAAATAATTGTTTGTATCGGTTGCAGAATTTTGTAAAACACCATTAATATATAAACATGAAATTCCAGAACTCCTTACCCATGTAAGATAAGTCCAAGTATTAGAAGGAACATTATATGGTGCAGTAACAACAAAAGATCCTGCAAATACAAAAACCTCGTTGAAAGTAATGTTGTCATAGCCAAATCCCCAAAATGCAGAATCGGGAGAAGCAGAATTTCTGGTTGATAGAATCGCAGGAGTTAAGTTTTGATTCCCGTCTGGATTTACCCAAATAGAAAATGAAAAATCTCCAGTTCCTCCTGTAAATACAGAATCATTATAAAGAGAATCTGTTGTATTAAAAACAGCACCGCCAGCAATAATTCCTGTTCCAAGAGTTACATTATTATCATTTGTCAGCGTATTATTATTCCCCGTGGAATCAACAAGACTTACCCCCCCAGAACCATTATCATTAAGGTTCCAATAAGCTAAAATGCCGTCTGTTAAGGCCATGATTTTTAGCTAGTTCGCAGAATGCTTGTAATGTTGTTGCTACCATCAAATGTGATAACGATTGTAGCCACAACTTCACCGTGATTAAGGCAAGTGATCAAACCAGGCTGTGCAGGTGAACCACTATTGTAATTAGAAAACTGTACTTCCGTATATGTAGGAAGATTGAAACCAGCGGTAGCATTCCAAATGTTCCAAAGTTGTTCGGATTCATTTGTCGTGTTCCATCCACCCAAGCCAGCAGTAGAGTTATCGTAAATACTCATTGTTTTAAATTATAGGAATCCAAAGTAATGGGATGGGGGGATCGAACCCCCACCCCATCATGGTTTAATTACTGAAGAAGACCAACAACATACACATCGCCATAGATCGCACCAATGCGTCCAGCGGTATCAGCCGTGGAAGCCTCCGTGGTCAACGAAGGGTTGTAGTACGAGAAGGTAGTGCTAGTCGTGGAAATGACAGTCACAAGACCATCATAAGCGGCATTTCCAACTGTAAGAACTTTAACTTTTGCACCAGGAACCAGCCAAGCAGGAACACTAGCAACCGTGAGGGTGCTGATGTTGTTAGCGGTGACACGATTCGTCGTAGCCAGCGAGGGCACAGCGGCGGTCGTGACATTGACACGCAGGGTCTGGGTAGCGGCGGCTCCATTGCTAGGAATAGCCGTGGATTGCGGAATTCCACCAAAGACATAACCATTGGTCGCAGGGGTGAAAATTGTCTGGGACAGATTTCCGCTTGCGGTGGTTTGAACTGGAGTAGCAGGGAGGGTAGCCGTGGCGATATTCTCGCCAGTAGTGCCATCATCAATTGCTACAACGGCTTGAGTGCCATTTGTTCCAAGTGCGTTTTTATAGACAACCGTAGCAAAGGTAGGAATGAATACGTTTTCATCGTATTCAAGCTGACCAATGACGGTGGTTCCTGAAACCGTGAAATCGACGGCAACAGGGCCGAAACGAACCTGAGTCAGGTTGTTGGGAGTGGGTTGATTAAGGGACATAGTTTTGTTTTAAGTTAAGGATTAATAGTAGCTAGGAGTGTTGTAAATGACATTGTTCAACGTGTAGTTGATGTAAACATTGTCAGAAGTTGAAGTGACAACAATCGGATTCTGGAGAGGGCCACTTCCAGATAGGCTGATTGTTCCAGACATAGCAACACCATTGACTGTGCAAGAGCCACTACCATTAGCCGTGATTGACCAGGTAAGAGCACTCGTAGGAATGGTATAACTTGAACCGCTTGCAACCGAAACAAAGTACGGTGTCAACGGTTGCCCGTACCCTGCGTAAAGCAGGGCAGGGGCATTAAGAACACTCGACGGAGCGTAATTTGCGTTGTTAAGGGACATTGTATGTTACCTTATTGGATTAGATTGGCTCCGTAATCACATCCGAGCAGACGTAGCAGTCGGGCGTGTATTGCGGGGTGTAGTTCGGGGTGAGGGTGCAAGCCGCAGGGATCACAAGCTGTGCATTGTTCAACCTGTGAAGGATCGAATGCATCAGGGTAGGATCTTGGAACTGCATACCCATGCGGAACTGGTTCCAGAAGAAACCTTGATCACGCTTGATGTTGCACTCCCAATCTGGGTTCTTCCACTCCCAATCGCCAGCGTAGTTCTGGGTCATGCCTTGGGCTTCACCGATACCACTCTGGGAAGGGCTAATCCACTTGATCATGGCCTTGTTGACCCAAGGGTTGGTGATACCGAAGTCGGCGTAGTTGAAGGCAGGGTTCTGAACATACTTGCAACCAAGTTCGGTGGTCACAGGGATGTAGGGCAGAACACGAACCAAACGGGGCCAGGTGGTCGGATCGTTGACGTTGAAGGTCGGAAGGGATGCATTGTACACCCAATCGACGTTCAGACGGACACCGTTGATGTCGTTGCAGAAAGCGTAGTTTCCGATAACACGATCAATACCGAGGGAGTACTGAAGCTGTTTGTCATCGAAATCGCTAACGCTCTCCCACCATCCACCAGACTGCTTGGCATACTGCCAGAGCTGACGAAGGACACGGGCATCGGGGACGATGATCTCAAGGAGGGGGCGACCAGCGGCTTCCGAAACGTCGAGACGATAGGCATCATCTTCACGCTGGAGGTTGATGAGGATGTCATCAAGGGTGTCGAGCGAGAGAAGACCAATGTTGTTAAGCTGGGAAGCAGGGAGTTTAACATAGACATAGCCCATGTTGAAGGAACCCTCGTTCGTACCCTCAAAGGGCTGAACGATGAACATCTGATCGTCAGGGGTCACGCAGGAGACGAGGGACTGACCATTGCTGATCGGAACCCACTTGTGTCCAGCACCACCGATCCAGTTGGAACGGGCGAACTCCTCATGGACGTTCTTGGTGATGTTGAC
>Ga0007842_1000069_pt1 | contig 9442 bp, 8 predicted proteins | sample CryBogCBE10Sep07_FD_54988 | JGI IMG/M metagenome (GOLD analysis project Ga0007842, IMG submission 54988) | Freshwater microbial communities from Crystal Bog, Wisconsin, USA - CBE10Sep07 | ecosystem: Environmental > Aquatic > Freshwater > Lake | place: Crystal Bog, Wisconsin, USA | collected... | reverse complement strand
CAGACGGTACACTTAATCTTCCACTATTAGTAACTAGTAACGCAATTATTCAAACACCAGGCACTATAACTCTTAAAGCCATAAATGCTAATTTCAACTTTGGGTGGGATGGTAGTTTAACACTTCCTGGATTAATTTTAGCCAAACAGGGATTACCAGGTACTAATGCTGGTTATAGTTTCGGCGGTACTGAAGGTGGTAGCGATACTGGTATGTTTAGTAACCAAGATGGACACTTAAAATTCTACACTAATAATAGATTAGTGTCTGAACTTACAGATAATGATACTCATTTATATGTTTACTCTGCTGATTATAATACTACTTACGATTGGCATTTTGATAGAACAGGTGAATTAACCGTACCAACAGGTGGAACTATTTCATATTCACCAACAACTCCAAGTAATTGGAACGGTACCGCACCCACTACAATACAAGAAGCATTAGATAGAATAGCCGCACTACTTAAAACACTAAATGGTGGTGTTGGTGCTTAACGATAAATATCGAATAACAAGGACAACTAAAGATGGCCATATTAAATTTTCCAAGTAATCCAAATGTAGGAGATCAGTATACTGGCGATAACGGTACTACATATATTTGGGATGGTGTTAAATGGGTAGGTCATGCTGCTGCTGGAACTGCTGGCACAAATAGCATTTATAGTGGATCAAATGTTTTACAAGTAGATTCAGGTGGTAATCTTATTGCTCCAGCATATACATTTCCTAATACAACAGGTACAACTGGACAAGTATTATCTTGGCCCGGTAGCGGAACTACCCTAGTATGGACTACTCAAAGCGGAGGAAGTGGTGGACCAACAGATAGATTAATCAGTCCAGATACTACAAAAACATTTATATTAGACAATACTGGCACATTAACATTACCAAGTGGCGGATCCCTAACAAATGACAACGGACTATTAGGACCAGAAGGTGGTTATAGTTATATCAGTGATTACAATCAAAACAATTACTTCTATGTAGATGAAAATAGTTCTCAAATTGTTACACTTTATGGTCAATGGACATTTGATAACGATGGAAATATAACATTACCACTAGTAACAAAAATGAATTCAGGTGGTATTAATACTACCAATTCTGTAGAATTTGGTACAGAAGTAGCAACTGATCCTTATCCACCGTTTGGTATTGCTAATATCACTAACAGTGAAATTTATATGAGTGGTGGTTCAGCAGAAAGTCGCATCATCACAAATGCTAGTACAGGCAGTTTAATTTATACAGGTGTTGAGAATGTTGAATTACCAGGATTTGCTGGTATGGTTGCTATTGATCCAAATGTCGATAGCCAATACAGCATCGATATAGATAGTAATGGAAATATATTATTAGGTGCTGTTCAAGAATATGGTACATTAACATCAACAGATGGATATACAGCAGGATTAGGTGTTCTTAATTATAATTATACAATAAATGGTATATTGGCTAATCAAAGTATAACAGCATTAACTGGATCAATAGGTATTTCAATGAAGACTGATCGTGGGCAGATATGGTTTGGTAATCAACCAGAACCAGGCGGACCTACACACTTCCACATAATGAAAGGTTCGCTTAGTTATGGAAATATGGATCTTATCTTCGGAGACGACTTTAACTTCATCAAATTACCTTATTCAGAAGACAATGTAACAATTACAGCAACAACTTCTGGTATTCAAGCAACATGGCAATTTAGTGGGGACGAAGGTACTTTAACTTTACCAAATGGTTCAGAAATTTATGCGCTCTCTCCTACTAACACCGTTATTGCTGGTCCACAGAATTTCTCAATTTATACAACAGAATCTCCAGGATGGACTTTCCAAACTGATGATGGTTTACGTTTTCCAGATAATACTGTACAGACTACTGCTTGGGATTATCGTAATTTAGAAAATATTGATATGGATGGCGGAGCAGCCAGCACAGTATACAGCGTGAATGTTAGATTTGCTGAAGGTGGTGCGGCTGGTACGAGATTTAGCAACACAGATCCTAACTACAATGGTGCTAGCGCATACGGTGCTGAACCAGAATTTACTTTAGACGGCGGAAGAGCATAATGGCAAACAGAATACAACTAAGACGAGATCACAGCACAAACTGGACTAGGATAAATCCCGTCCTTAGCGACGGTGAACCAGGTTTAGAAATAGACACTAATAAGGTCAAATATGGCAATGGAGCCACAGCCTGGCGTGATTTAGGTTATGCTGGTGCTGGGTTTCGCTATGCCCGCATACAAGAAGGAATTCCATCAACACCCTTAACCAGCATCACAGGCATAGATGACGATGGCCTAAGTCTAACCAGCAATAATTTCGCACAGTTAATGTGGGTACCTAATACCGATACTGTAACACTAGTTGATATCAACGGAGACACTGGAGGTCCCGCTCATTTCAGTTGGGCCTATGTGGATGATACGGGATTTAATGTAGAAAACAAGCAACCAAGTTCGAATTTTAATTGGCAGTTTAATTTCGACGGCTCCACGCAGTTCCCTTATTATAAATTTCCAACCGCAGATGGTTCGGCCAATCAGGTATTAAAGACCGACGGCAATGGAACATTGAGCTGGACTACTATATCTGCCACCACAAATCAACTGGTCAGCGGCAGTTTTACAGTAAGTTTAGATAGTGGCACAGGTGTATTAACCGTACCTGGATTTATGAATTTAACCTACAGCCAAGGTGGCGCCGATACAATGAACTTTGGCACAGGCCCTGGAGGTGGAAGTATCAATGCCACGTCAGGCAAAAGCATTTATCTAACCACCAATGGAGGTGACGAACAGTGGGTTTTTGGCACAGATGGTGTTTTAACTCTAAGCACCTCAAGTACAATCCTAGGTAATAATGTTGATCCTAATGTCTATATCGAAACAGTCAGTGGCGGTACAACAAATACTTGGACATTTAGTACAACTGGTACATTAACATTACCAGACGGTGGTACATTAAGAATCAAAGGATCACCACCAAACACTAGCAAAGGTGTAGCAGGTGATAAGGCAGGTATGATAGCATTTAGCACAGGATTTATCTATCATTGTTACAATGATTACACAGACGGTACTGGAGATATCTGGGGTCGCGTTGCTATAGATAACGGTACTTTCTAATATGTCAATAACTATTCGTTCAGCACAGACTATACGAAACGGAGTAACTCTGCGGGGAAATAGAGGAGACTATATTTTATACCTAGATGCAGCCAATCCTGCCAGTTATCCAGGAACAGGCGGTACTTGGTATGATCTCAGTGGTTACGGACGTGATGCCACTCTAGTGAACGCTCCTACTTTTAACTACAATTCTATCGATTTTGATTATAACAGCAGTCAATTCGCTGTGATAGGTCCAACCGATATGTTTAGCGGTGGAGATATGACTGCTATTGGTTGGGTCTATATCCGCAGTTACCAAAGCTGGAGCAGATTATTTGATTTTGGTAATGGCGAACTACAAAATAATGTCTTAATAGCCATCAGTGAAGGAACATTTGGTCTTCCTGTTTATAGCACTATTGGGGGGGATGACATATACAGTAGTCAAACACTTCCCTTAAATCAATGGGTACAATTAGTGGCTGTACAATCAGGTTCTAATGGTTTAATATACATTAACGGAACACAGGTTGCTAATGCTACTAACACAGGAATAGCTAGTGTTACAAGAAATTACAATTATATAGGTCGCAGTAACTGGCCTAGTGATGCTTATCTAGACGGCAAAGTGTCTAGTCTAAAGATATGGAACCGTGCCCTAACTGTTAGTGAAATCCTAGCAGACTATAATAACAATCGACCTACTTCACTTCCTATATTATTTGAACTAGATGCCAAACACTATTCCGGCTCTGGCACAGACTGGGTGGATCTTAGCAACCATGGACGAGATGCTACCATATATGGCAATCCTTCCTGGGACAACAGCGATGCGGGTGGCAGTTTCGTCTTTACACACGATACCACTCAATATATTGAAGTACCAGGTAGTAGTAGCGGTTGGGGGTTAAACACCGCCAGTAACAATCCCAATGCTAGTTTTAGCGTATGGGCCAAGATTTCTCCTTTTGGATATTTTCAACACATTGCTGGATGGCGTGGTGGACTAAACTTCTGGTTCCTTATATCACCCACTGGCCAAGTAGAAGCCAGATTTGATGGCGGAACACCTCTAGATATAAATCTAGATTATACTCCCTATTACAACACATGGACTCAGGCTACATTTGTCGTTGATTCTGCTAACAGCCAAACTAGGATTTATATCAATGGTACACTGGTAGGAAGTCACGATAGCATCACGGGTGTATTTGGAACAGGATCTACTAACTTTAGATTAGGTTGTGATGCTGTGGGTGATAACTTTGCTATGAATGGTAAAATAGGTGGGGCTATAGCCTATAGCCGAGCCCTTACACAAGAGGAAATTACCGAGGAATTTAATAGAACCAAGACAAGGTACGGACTATGAACCTAACTAACATAAATACGAATATCGGAGATATCAAATGGCAAGTAAAATTCAACTAAGAAGAGACCTAGCCGCAAGTTGGGGAAATATAAACCCAATACTAGCGCAGGGCGAACCTGGTGCGGAACTAGATACGGGTAAAATGAAGTTGGGAGACGGGATAACAGCCTGGAATCAACTGCCCTACACTAGTTCAAATGATTACGAAGACAAGTTTGTTTTCTTATTTTCAGGAGGCGATTATTATGCCGCAGGAAACAGCACCAGCCGTGATGGCTTACACTGGACTGGAACTGATATCAACAGCGAATTTTGGAATGGCGATTACAACAGTTCCTATGCTTATGACCTAGCAGTAGGCAATGGTCGTGTGGCTTATCTAGTTTATAATGAAATCTTTGATCGTAACCTTGTGATGTACAGCGAAACTCCAGGTAGTGCCTTAGTGGATCCAAACATCACTAGATTCCTAGAAGAACAAGGAGCCAACATACAGCGCAGTTGGGTTACCAGCCAAGACTTCTATAACTATCTGTTTAGCAACAGTGGTAATCAAAACTGGGTCACAGTGTTCGGTCCAAACGGTGAACCTATCAATTGGCAAGGTATCAAATTCCAAGGCGGTTATTTCATAGCCTATGGTAGTTATTTAGACTCAGTAATCAATGATGGTCGCGAGCGTCCTTACTTTGTCTACAGCACAGATGCTGTACATTGGACACGCGGTTATGTGGATTTGACTTTTGTTACCAACAAAATGGACGCATACGCCAATACCTACAATAACAACTCCAATGATTATGCCATTAGGGGTGTAAACTACAACGGTCATGGTTGGTTGTTTAACATGAAGTACTGGTGGGACAGTATCGACAATGATACATCTACTGGTGCTTTTTACTTGACCGATCTTTCAATGGGATTCACCAGCGACAGTTGGTTCCCAATGAACGGCGCCTACAGCATGAATTTTGATGGACAAGGTTGGGGCGGATACATGGGTGATGACCGCATGATATTCAACAGCAACACAGATCCACGAGTGGGTGGTTGGCGAGAAGTCAATATTAGCGATGCCCAACAGGAAGTATGGGGAGATCATGCTAGTACCAATTGGAGCGGCAGTCGTTCATTTGTAGCTGGTCCTCTAGCAGATGGTACTCCTATGTTCATGGTACCACTCGGTAATGGTCGTGTTCTGACCACTACCAATCAAGGCGCCAGTTTTGGTGGATCAACTCCTGCCGCTCGTGTAGACAGCATCGTAGACTTCTACGGTGCCAGTCCTGCTGAGATACTTACATACAATGAAAACAACAGTGGCAATACTGGTATACAACAGGTAGTGATCACCGGATCACTGAATGGTCAGGCAGATGGAACATTCTATGCCCAGCAATATGATGACTATGCTTATAAACTTTATCATGACTATGCTCTAAGTTATCCAGTCGACGGCACAGGTTGGACTAATGGTAATTTATTCGATAATGCCTATATCACATTTACACAGCAAGGTATAGAACTAATTTATATTACCTACGGTGGTGGCAAGTTCGTAGCATTCAGCGATAACTGTGCCAACAACTACATGACCGAAGATGGCTATAACTGGAAATATGGTTTTGCGTGGAATGTGGTAGGTGATTTTGATTTTAACGCAGAACATATCGCCTATGGTCGTGTTAGCACAGATGGACAGATTGTAGTCAATGATGAAACTTACCCAGGTGGTGCTAACAGCCTTACATTGGGCAACAACTTTGATGTACAGGTCAACAGCGGAGATCCATTATCATCTGAGACACAGAATAATGGCAATGGTCGAGATTTGTCGGATGGTACTGGCTATCTAAGCATCCGTCCTTATAACGCTCAGTGGCGTATTGGCGCTTATGGTAGAACCGACGGAGGCCCAAACCCATACAGTTTCCTAGGTTCAGATGACTACTATGATACATTTAATGGTCCAGATTACAGCGGTCAGCCATCATATTTTCCTGGAGGTCCAGACATACGACTAACCACATTCTGGGGTGACTGGTATTTTACATCTAATCCTACTCACGATTATAATCAACTTATAATGTCAAACGATGCCGATATCGTAACGGTAGATCAAGAAAGTTTCTTGAAAGATATACCTCGTAATTATCAAACCAGTGCTACAAGTTATACATTGGCATTGACTGATCGTGGTAGATTTGTTTGGTTTGATGGTACAGCAGGCAATGTCACTGTAACCCTTCCGGCCAATGCCACTACAAATTTCCCTATTGGTGCTAGGATACAGTTAGGCATCTCAGGTGTTACTGACAACAGTAGGCAGATAACTGTAACACCCGCAGGAGGAGTAACACTAAGAGGCAGAGAAGACAACAACAGTCCAGGTGCTGGTTCGTTGATCATCCGTAGCGATATGTTAGTAACTTTGACACAGGTTGATACAGACTTTTGGATCCTAAGCGGCCCATACATAACAGATTAAGGAAGACATAACATGACATTAAGACAAGTAAAAAGAGCCAGCGATCTACATCCTAAAGCCGCAGGTCCCAAACCACAGGCTGTAGTATGGAGTGCTATAGGAGATGATACTGAAACCAAACTGAGTGTGGTCTTGTTAACTAAACACGGTGCCTCAGTTACAGTTAACAAGTTAGACAATAACCCTACACTAAAAACACAGTTTACTACCACTTATCCTGAACAGAAAAAATTACCTTATATTGTAGTTGACGGGACTGCTATCGGTGGATTTAAAGAACTAAAATTAAATCCTACTTACTCTTTAATTAAGGCACCTACTCCAAAGGCTGCTCCAGTTAAACCAACCAAATTTGGTAATGGTAGTGGTATAACTCCAATAGCAGAAGGACAAAAAGCATATAATTCAATTCGTGCTCCTAAGGCACCAGTTGTACCAAAGACTCTACCAGAGGCACCAAAGAAGTAATTATGTTAAAGAGAGAACCTAGATACCCAAACAGAACTTTAGCAATAAGTCCTACGCCAAGATATAATTGGCGTCCGGATAAATCAGATTCAAGAGATTATATATTTGAAAAATTAAACACTATTCCGGCAACTTTGCCCCCTAGTGTTGACCTAAGATCTCATTGTCCACCTATTGTAGATCAAGGACAAGTTGGATCATGTACTGGTTGTGCTATTGCCGGTATTATTGGTTACTACGATAATACACATAATAAAAGCGGGATTGTTGTTAGTAGATTGTTTATCTATTATCAAGAACGCCTTTTAGAAGGTACTATTTATTATGATGCTGGTGCTTATATACGTGACGGTATTAAAGCATGTAATCAATGGGGTGCTCCTCTAGAAACACTTTGGCCATATCTAGCAAATAAAGTAACTACTCGTCCTAGCACTGGAGCATATACTGATGCTGCTAAACGCAAAGCGGGTACTTATCAAAAAGTTACTACACAAGCGGCAGGTATTAAAGCCTCACTGAATCTTGGATTTCCTGTAGTGGTTGGATTTACTGTTTATGCAAGTTTTGAAGGTAATACAAATAATACAACAGGCATGATGCCTTATCCTAATACTTCTTCAGAACAAATATTAGGTGGACATGCTGTAGCAGTTGTAGGTTATGATGATAACTTGAATGGTGGTAGATTTATTTGCCGTAATAGTTGGGGAACTAATTGGGGTGATCATGGTTACTTCTATATGCCTTACCAAGTTATTAACAATGCCAATATGAGTAGCGACTTCTGGGCAATCACTGGCGTAAGTAATCCATAACACTTGACTTTGTTGACATAAGATATTATATTACTAATATTATGTCAAAGAAGTGCGAACTTATTCATCCAGAAACTGGCAAGAAAATGCTTGCTGAAATCCTTCAGCAGGACAAGTTACGTATGACTGTTCGCCCAGATGGCACTAAAATTGAGATCTTTTTAGTGCGTGGCGACACTACGATCCCCTATCGAGGACGCTTCAAAGGTCAGTACTTCACAGTCCAATAATTTGATAAATATCCTATAGAAGGATAGAACCATGAAAATTCTTGAACTTATGGAAGCAGTTACTCAAAGCGACTTCATGAGAGAAGATTGGCAAAAAGTCAATAAGAAAGATAAAACAGACGGTATGAGTAAAAAAGCCGTTAAAGCCTATCGCCGTGAACATCCTGGCAGTAAACTAAAAACTGCTGTTACTACCAAACCAAGCAAATTGAAAAAAGGTTCTAAGGACGCTAAAAGACGCAAGAGTTTCTGTGCTAGAATGAGTGGCATGAAAAAGAAAAATGCTAGTGCTAAAACTAAGAGAGATCCAGACAGCCCAATCAATAAGGCATTGCGTCGTTGGAACTGTGAGTAATTATGTTTTTAAGAGAATTCTTTTATAGATCAAACCCAATTATTATTGAAGGTGGTAATGTACAAATTGGCCCGCACAGTGCGGAAAGAATCAATTTGAAGAAAATTCCACGCAATCAAATTGTTCCGATTATTGACAATCTATTACATTCAGTCAATTCTGCTTTCCAATCAAAATTTAAGACTCCACTTTGGTCGCCACAACTACTACAGAAAAAAGAATTCCTCAGTGGATCGGCATTTCACTTTCTCAATCCAGGAATTCCAGATGAAAAATTTGTTCAACATAAACCTAGTGTTGGAGATATTGACACAATGGTTGATAAAAATAAAAGAGAACAAGTAGAACAATTTTTAAATTCAGTTACAAACAAAAAGATTGGTCCTGCTACATTACTTGGCTTTAAACCTAATCCTGGAGGTGATCAATTTATTACATTATGGGAATTCAGTGAGCCACCAATCAAGATACAAATTGATTTAGAACTTGTAGAATTCCACGGTGCTGGTCCAAGTGAATGGTCAAAGTTTAGTCACTCTAGTGATTGGGCAGACCTCGAAGCAGGTGTTAAAGGAG
>Ga0007842_1000064_pt1 | contig 9759 bp, 8 predicted proteins | sample CryBogCBE10Sep07_FD_54988 | JGI IMG/M metagenome (GOLD analysis project Ga0007842, IMG submission 54988) | Freshwater microbial communities from Crystal Bog, Wisconsin, USA - CBE10Sep07 | ecosystem: Environmental > Aquatic > Freshwater > Lake | place: Crystal Bog, Wisconsin, USA | collected... | reverse complement strand
GGTAACAATGCTTCAGGTGGACCAGGCGGACCTCCAGGGCCTCCAGGACCTGCTGGTAATAATGCTTCAGGTGGTCCAGGCGGGCCTCCAGGACCTCCAGGACCTGCTGGTAATAATGCTTCAGGTGGACCGGGCGGGCCTGGAGGACCTCCAGGACCTGCTGGTAATAATGCTTCAGGTGGGCCGGGCGGACCCCCTGGGCCGGGTGGGCCTCCAGGACCTCCTGGTACAAATTATATTTTTCCGTTTTTCGCACCGCAAGGACCTCCAGGACCTCCGGGGCCTGCTGGTAACTCTCCAGGCCCTGGCGGGCCNCCGGGACCTGCTGGCCCGCAAGGTTATCCTGGACCTCCAGGTATCTTACACTATTCCGATCAACAATTAAAGGATAATATAACACCTATATCATCTCAAGAAAGCTTGCAAGCTATATCTAGCCTTACAGGTTATAAATTTAATTGGATACCGAACATTAAAGAAACTAACTTTACTACAGAACCGTTACATGACGATTTATCTGACGTGGGGGTTATTGCACAAGAAGTAGATAATGTTTGGAAACAACTGAATATTAGTATACCTAACCCTGTTGAAAAATGGGATGACGGTTACATGAGAGTAAAATATAGAAGTTTAATACCTATTTTAATTGCTGCAACTAAAGAACTTAGTACTCAAGTAAGAGATCTTAGTTCGAAGTTAAATAATTAAAGTAACACAATAAATATAAACAATGGCAAATACAGCATATAGTATACCACAAGGAGTGTCTGGAATATCAGGTTATTCTGGTGCTATAGGTATATCTGGAGCATCAGGTTATTCTGGTAACTCTGGTTATAGTGGTTGGAGTTTTTCTGGAGTGTCCGGTTTTATCGGTATTTCAGGATATTCTGGCTACTCTGGTATATCTGGCTACTCCGGTATATCTGGTTATGCTGGGCCTTCTGGTTATAGCGGGCAGTTCGGTGGAGATAGTGTTGCGTTAACATTTCAGTCTTCAGGCACCCCTTCAACCGGACAAATAACAACTAATAATACTAGTTTAAGTTCTACCACTGCTTTAAATATAAGTGTTACAGATAGTAATTCTATTACTATTACTAATTGGATAACTGCTTTTACATCTAGTACAAATACCTCTCATTATGGTTATTTAACTATCTATAAGAAAAGTAATTCAAGCTTTTCCACATATTATGTTAATAGTACACTAACTAATAACACAACATATTATACAGTACCTGTTACGTTTGTTGCAAGTTCAGGGGAAAATACAATTTCGAGCGGTGATTTAGTAATATTAACTTTTACAAAAACCGGCAATAAAGGCGCTCAAGGCCCTACCGGTCCGCAAGGCTTTCAAGGACCAAGTGGTCCGCCAGGCCCATCTGGTAGCCCAGGGGCTCCTGGCCCTACAGGTAGTCAAGGACCAACTGGACCACAAGGCCCAGCAGGTCCACAAGGTAGTACCGGACCACAAGGCAATCAAGGTGGTATTGGTCCACAAGGTGGAGCAGGCGCACAAGGCTTTCAAGGACCTCCAGGTCCAACTGGCCCACAAGGCAATCAAGGCTCTCCAGGTCCAACTGGCAATCAAGGACCAGCAAATCCTGGACCGCCAGGTCCTACAGGTTTTCAAGGTAATGCCGGTAATAATTCTTCTGGTCCACCAGGACCTCCTGGACCTCCAGGACCTGCTGGCAACAACTCTTCTGGTCCACCAGGGCCTCCAGGGCCTCCAGGACCAGCTGGCAACAACTCTTCTGGTCCACCAGGACCTCCTGGACCTCCAGGGCCTGCCGGTAACAATTCTTCCGGGCCACCAGGACCNCCTGGACCTCCAGGACCTGCTGGTAACAATTCCTCTGGACCTCCAGGGCCTCCTGGACCTCCAGGGCCAGCCGGTAACAATTCTTCCGGGCCGCCAGGACCCCCTGGGCCTCCAGGACCAACTGGTCCTATGGGTAATTCTGTTACTGGTTATCAGGGACCTCCAGGACCTCCAGGACCTCCTGGACCAGCAGGACCTCCAGGACCTTCNGGACCTCCAGGNCCTACCGGGAATTACGGCCCTCCAGGCTGTGCAAACTATTCTGACGGTAGACTTAAAGAGTCTCTTACACCTATTGAAGGTAGTTTGGATGCGCTACGTAAAATTAACCTATATACATTCACGTATAAAAAGGAAATTTTATCAGCTGCTGAAACTAGTAACTTTACAAGTGAAAGACTTGATAAGTACGCCAACTCTAAACACGTCGGTGTATTAGCACAAGAATTAACAAATGTATGGGACCCTAGTATCGTTAATGGTTTAAAAATTAACAATACAAACTACATGCAGGTTGATTATAACCTATTAATGCCGTTAGTAATGGCTGCATTAAAAGATATAAGCAACACTGTTGATCAGATTAGTTCTAAAAAGACTTAAAAACATACAAAGAGTGGGTAGCAATACCCACTCTTTTTTATTTGATTATTTTAAACAATGGTTAAATATTAGTATATGTATCACACCAGTTTAATAATACAGGAAAATTTTTATAGTAATCCTTTAGAAGTTAGACAATATGCTCTTTCACAAGAATTTTCTGTAAGAGGTAATTACCCAGGTTTAAGAACCAAGCCATGTATTGCTGCCGGTGTTAAGGAAAGTATTGAAGATATAGTAAAAGCTCATGCAGGAAAAATCACTTGGTTTGGGACAGGAGACGGTAAAGAAGGAGACTATACCGGTAGTTTCCAATTAACATATGCAAAAGACCGTACATGGATACATAATGATGGTAATTGTTCATGGGCAGGAGTACTCTATTTAACGCCAGATGCTCCAGTGTCTGGTGGTACCGGACTGTTTAAACATAAACGTACTGGTTGGATGCAAGTGCCTCGTAAGAGCGACGGTACACAAGATATAGATTTATTAAATAATACTATAGAAGGCTGGGAATATCAAGACTATACCAAATGGGACTTACATGATAAAATCGGCAACAAGTTTAATCGTTTGGTAATGTATAGAGGGGATTATTTTCATGCTTCTTTAGATTATTTCGGAGACAACCCACAAAACGGTAGACTGTTTCAAGTATTTTTCTTTAACACCGAATATTGATTTTCTTTGCACATTTAATAAAATAATATTATGATAAACACATATCAAATCTTTACTAAAGCATTTAATGATCAGTTTTGCGATCACATTATTAATACAGCAATGCTTTATCCTGAACAGGGCGGAATTGTAGGTACAGGAGAAACATCTCGTACAGATACAGGTATTCGTAGAAGCGAGATACGTTGGATTGATGTTTATGCGCACAGAGAAATTAATACCATTTTGAACGACTATGTTAATGCTGTAAACTCTAAAATGTTTGGTTTTGATATTGCTTATGGTTTTGATTCTCTACAGTACACAGAGTACAATGGTAATGGAGAAGTAAAAGGTTTTTATGGCTGGCATATGGACTGCTTACATGATCAGTACCAAATTCATGATCGTAAAGTTTCAGCAGTTGTACAGCTTTGTAACCCAGAAGATTATGAAGGCGGTATTTTTGAAATGGACGGAGTAGCAAGACCTGAATTTGATGTGAGTAAGTTTATGCCTCGTGGCTCTCTCTTAATTTTTCCATCATATTTGCAGCATCGTGTTACACCCGTTACAAAAGGTGTGCGCAAGAGCTTAGTCACTTGGTACAACGGACCAAGATTTAAATAATTAATCAAGTTTAGTTAAACCAAGAACAGATTTAGCAACATACTGAGCTAACTGTTCTCTTGCAACTGTATCTTTAGCACCAAGCTTTGTGTGCTTAGTTTGCCAGGATTCTATGTCCTTTTTAAACTTGGCAAAGACTCCATCTATTTCTCTTAAAGCTATTTGTGTAGCTTTTTGTTCTTCTGGTACTCGAGGTTCATATAAACCAACCTCTCTCCAATCTAAAGCCACTTTTGGTTGATTAGGATTGATTATACTTTCCTCTTCTTCATCGTATAAACCAGGTATAGCGTCTTCAGAACCAGCATATTCAGTACCGCCTGCACCACCTGTTGCCCAGGACTCCCTAAGCACTTTACGGTATTTTTTAATTAAAGATGAATGATCTGTAGACATTTACAAATACTTATGGCTTTTTTTTAAAAATACACTATATATTTTATATGGGACTTTACGACACAATATACTACAAAGATAAGCTACCTACTAATAATGCAATGGAAGCGGTCGGGTATGACCCAAATGAGCTTATTATTTCCTANGAGTATGAATCTGAAGATTGTGTATTAAGTCTAACGAGGGATTTTCAAACTAAAGATCTTGGACAAAACATGTGCGAGTATACTGTTGAAAACGGAAAACTCTCTATAAAAAAATACAAAGAANTAAAACAAGCAAGTTGGCAGACTTGTAACGGGTGGTTTAACGGGCTGCAACGTGGTGAAGAGTATTGGGAAAATGAAAACTATAGTGGGACAGTAAGGATGTACGATTTCAGATACGATGTAGAGAGTAAATGGGACTGCTGGGCAGAGTATAGTGTTACCTTCACAGAAGGAAATGTTACAAACGTTGAAATATTTGATTTTAAAGCTGTAGATAATACAGAACGGGTAAATGCAAACAAAGCACTAGCGGATAAGATAAAATCCCAAAACGCTAAAATCCTTAACAAGTATTTTTTACATACAAAACCATTAAGATGGTTACGGCGTAAAATTCACAATGCTTTGTATAGTACTGGTAATTTTCTCGTACACTTAAGTTTAAAAGTTTATTAACTATGTAAGTAATAACTTACATGGAGAAGTTAACATTTGAGTTTCATAATGAGCTAAACCCATTAGTGTGGGAAGATAGCCATCTCAAATCCAATATAAGAGAAAAGCTACTAGAAATAGCTCAAGCGTTTTTAGACAGTATTGAAATAGATGTTGATGTTGAAGACATTACTCTAACTGGTTCATTAGCAAATTATAACTATACAAAATATAGCGACTTTGATTTACATATTATAACCGATTATAGTGAGTATCAAGTAGAACCAGAACTATTAAAAGATTATTTTAATGCTAAGAAAACTATCTGGAATACCACTCGGGATATAACTATAAAAGGTTATGATGTAGAGGTTTACATACAAAGTACAGAAGAACCTCATCATTCTTCTGGTGTATATTCATTAAAAAATAATGAATGGATAGCTAAACCAAATCCTACAAAAGAAAAAACAGAAATAGATTTAACACTTGTCAATAAAAAGAAACAAGCTATGTTAGATATGATTAACTATGCTTTAAGCGATGAATGCGATGTAGAATGTGCAGAAAAAACAAAAGAGAAGTTTATNGAGCTTAGGAAAGCCGGTTTAGAAAAAGGCGGAGAGTTTGCACCGGAAAACCTTGCGTTTAAAGAACTTCGTAGGTCTGGAGATGTAGAACGTTTAGTACAAGGAGTATTAAACAAAAAGAGTCAACAGCTTTCATTAGATAGCTTGCAAAGAGAGTCTGAATCTACATTTAAAAACTTTATGAAAGTGGGAGAAAAACGCGGGCCTCGTCACCGTTCTCTTACAGCCGGTCTTAATAAAATTGGACGCTCCGATGTGGCTAAAAGTTTTAATATTGTGGCGGCAATGCACAAAAAGAAAAAAACTGATAGCCATCAAGAAGATAAATTAAAGAAACAAAAGCAAACAAAAAGCGTAGCTAACACTTTATTACCTTACAATACTGCTATGGATATTATAACCAAGCATAACTTAGATATACAAAAAATTAAGTCCGGTAAGCCTCGCAGATTGAGTACAAGCGATACAGAGATAGGATTTAATCCTATTACAAACACATTCTATTTACGTAAATATTAACACATGAAGAGCTTGAACGCATTACAAACTAAGTATGAACTTTCATACGTTACAGAAGCTGTAAACGAACTGTATTTAAAGACATTTTTTGAAGCATTAGCAGCTCCAACCCCTGTTGCACAACCAGCTCCTCAAGCTCAACCAGCAGCTGCTCCAACACAAGCCCCGGTTGCTTCTGCTGCACAACCTGCAGCTCCAGCTCCTCAAGCACAACCTGCTCCTGCAGCGCCTGCAGCTCAACCAGCTCAACCAGCTCCTGCTGCTCAACAGCAACAACCAGCTCAAGCTCAAGCTCCTCAAACACCTCAAGATTTAGAAAAAGCAGTAGAAGCCGATCCAAAACAGTTACCTGGTTTAATTCAAGCTTTAGTTAATAACGTCAAGCAAAACCCTCAAGCATTAGCGGCTCTACAGGCAGCGGTTGCAAGAAACGATATAAACGCAGTACAACAGCTAGCTGCCCAATATGCTCCTAAACAAGAAGAAACATTCGTAGGGGAACAAATTGACTACATTTTAAAGTACGTTGACACTCTTTCCAATAAAAACGAAGTACGTAAAGGCTTACAAGAGTATGTAGAGTCTGGTGGTAATATAGACGTGCTTAGACAGTATGACGAACAGTACGATGCAAACGTGCTAGGGGTTTATAAAGAATACTATCTACAAGAAGGGGTATGGGACACTATTAAATCTGTTGGTAAAGATATTTGGCAGGGTGTTAAAAATGTAGGTGCTGCAGCAGCACCTGTTATAGGTAAATACGGTCCATGGGCTGCATTAGGTGCTTTAGCTGGTGGCCCATTAGGTGCTATGGCTTTACCTATGTTAGCAAAAGCGCTTGGTGGTAAAGGTGGAGACGATAAAACAGATAAAACAAAAGAACAAAAAGTAAAACCTATCAATAAAATGACTGGTACAGATCTTTCTGGGGTGAGCGATGAAAAGTATAATTCGTTACCTTTATTAGCAGTAAAAAACAAATTTAAAGTACTTGACCTTACACCGGAAGAAGAAAATGAAATTGAAAAGGGTGCAGTGCTTAACTTATCTGATAAACAAGACAATACAGTACAATTTACATACAAAAATGGTTTAATGACGTTTATAAAGGTGTCAGGCGGATCCGGTGCAGCTCCTGCTCCAGCTCCAGCACCGGCACCAGCTCCAGCTCCAGCTCCTGCGCCAGAACCAAAACCAGAAAAACCAAAGCCAGGCAGAACACGTAGGCCTGGAGCAAAACCTGGTTTTATAGATGTTAACAACAGTATATATACCCCTGCTCAGGTAAAAAATGCAAAAAAGAAAATAGCTAATAAANAATATGGTAGTNAAGAAGAGTTAGCAAATCTTAAGAAAATAGCAAAAAACCCGCAACGTAAAAAGAATGAATTACCAGTAGGGGAAAAAACATTTATGTCTTTAGCTAATAAAATCATAAATGAAATGCACAACTCTTCTAGTGATGTACCGTTAGAAAAAGCTAACAGCTAATGAATGAGTACTGTTGTACAGCAATCGATACTTAATAAAGGTAGGCAAGATAAGTTTCTGCTTGTCTTGAACTTACCTTCTATACTTAAGAGCGTTAATAAAACAGATGCCGGTTCAAGAGCAACGGATGTATTAAACCTGGATTCTTTGCAATATTCAATTCATGGTACAATTGTTCCGGAAACAACCATACCTGAAATAGAATTGCCGTTTGGTGGACAAACAGCAAAAACCACAAGTTATACTAAAAACTCTTACAAAGCTGTAACTGTTAGTTTTACAGTTGATAATCAATTCAATAATTGGTGGGTGTTATGGTATTGGTTAAATGTTATTAATAATAATGCCACGGGTACATATAATGCCGATGGATTAGCACCGTCTGACAATTTCTATGGGGTTGAAAACTATCAAACTCGGGTGACGGTATACGGTTTAGACGAATATAATAACAAAGTAATACAATGGGATTACTTAAACGCCTTTATAACTACTTTAGGTGACTTGACCTATAGCTACAGAGAATCTGGTCAAATTGAATCATCTTTTACGTTTGCATTTGGACAGTTAAACACNCAGTTACTAGACCCTAATACTTAAAAATACAAATAAGTGTTAGGTTTTAGGGGCAAAAATACATAAATAATAGTAAGAAACTTTTAAATACTATGCCACAACGCACCATTCAATCTCCTGGAGTACAGATTAACGAAGTTGATCTTTCCCAAATAGCAGTAACCCCAACTGGTACTAATGTTTTAGTAACCGGTTTTGCATCGCAAGGACCGACTTATGAAATTGTGGAGCTTGCTTCTTTAAGCGATTTTCAAACTGTATTCGGTACTCCTACAAACGCTGCAGAACGTTATTTTTACTATTCAGTACAGCAACTTTTTAATGCGGGTGGTAATCCAACAATTAAAGCAGCTCGTTTACCTTATGGTGATAATGCAGGTGCTGGTACAGCAAGCAACTATAGTGCATTAGCATTTCCAGTTGTAGCTATTCCTTCTAACCCAAGCGTCTATACAACTTCACAAGCGCTAGCAAATAACATTCCATTAAGTTCAGCTCAAGGTTATTACTTTGGGGAACCAGCACTAGTAACTTTAACACCACAACAGTATACAACAATTAGTCAAGGTGGTATTAATTGGAATGCTACAACAGGTAATACTGGTTTAAGTAGCTTTACTCTATCTGGTGCAAATGTATTAAGCAATCTTGGTGCAGCTGGTTTAGTTGTTATTAACGAAGGTCAAACAACTATCAACGAACAATTCCAAGGTTATTATTTAAACTTAGCTGATAGTTTAACAAACAATCCTGCTACAAATTTTGATGACGCAATAAACGTTAAGTCAATTAACAGTTCTTACTTCCAACCAAATATTACTGGTGCTGATTCAGAGTATACAGTAGTACCAACAAACAGCATTGGTTTTACAACAACAGCTCCTTACACAGCTACATACGGTAGCTTGTCACAGGACATTGAACGTATACCTACATTTAATATTGCTGCTTCAGGTTACGGCGACTGCTTAATTNTATCGCTATTCAAATTACGTCCATCCCCATTCTCACCTAACACAACGACATTACAATATGTGTTAACTGAAGGTTATGCAAGTTCATTATATGCTAACCGTACAATACAAGACGTTAACGGTGGTGTGCCAAAATCGTTGTACATGCCAACAGTTGTCAATCCTTCACCAAACTTACAAGTATTTGTAAATCCAAATATTTCTACAGTAACAAATTGGCTTGACGCTAATGGTAACTCAACAAAGAGAGTCAGAGTTTATAAAGCTAATACTTTATCGACTATGGCTGCAGCTTTAACAAGCGATCCTGATTATACATTCTATACAGTTGCTTCATCTTACTTAAACGTTGCTAACCCAACATTTACTACAGCTAATAATCTTTATGCTTTCGGTACATATGCTGATAGCATTCCATTAAATAGCTCAAAGACAATTGGTTCAGTACCTGCTAAATTACAGTATGTATTAAATGCTGCTGCTAATACAGATATTGTTAATGTTGATTTAACAGTTGATGCAGGTCTTTCAACGATTTGGGCTTCTGTTAACACAACAGGTCAGACTGAATTTGACGATACATTTGTTAATACAACGTTACTTGCTCAAACTCAAGCACTTAGTGCTTCAAACGGTAACCCAGTAAGCAATACATTAATTAATAGCTGGAATGCAATTACAACACAATTTACGCAATTTGCAAGTCAAGTTCGTAAAGACCATGTATTTATTTCAGATCCATTACGTTACATATTTGTTACAGGTCAAAACTATAAGACCCTTAACAATATTAACTTAAACTTCTCACAAAACATTTACTGGCCGCTTAATAACTG
>Ga0007842_1000061_pt1 | contig 10184 bp, 8 predicted proteins | sample CryBogCBE10Sep07_FD_54988 | JGI IMG/M metagenome (GOLD analysis project Ga0007842, IMG submission 54988) | Freshwater microbial communities from Crystal Bog, Wisconsin, USA - CBE10Sep07 | ecosystem: Environmental > Aquatic > Freshwater > Lake | place: Crystal Bog, Wisconsin, USA | collected... | reverse complement strand
ATAATAATGGTCAAGCCTTGATTATGATGGGCACGGCTTACAAAGCAGATATTATTTCTACTCCTGCTATTTCTGACGCAATCAGCAAATACACTACAATTTCTGACGCGATTGGGTTCTGCTATCAACAAGGTTCGCATATCTTTTACATGCTGACTTTTCCAACTGCGAATGCGACTTGGTGTTACGATCTATCAACCCAACTTTGGCATGAACGAGGGTCACTCGATAGTAACGGAAATTTACAGCGTCATCGTGCGAACTGCGTTGCCCATGCTTACAATCTTGTAATTGTTGGAGATTGGCAAAACGGGGCGCTTTATAGTTTTGACCTTAACAATTACACCGATAACGGCTCACCAATTCTTCGTATTCGCTCCTTTCCACATCTTTTAAATGACGGAAAAAGAGTAAGTTATTCAAAATTTATGGCAGATATTGAGGTCGGCACGGACTTAAATCCAAATGAAAATCCACAATTATCATTAAGTTGGAGTGATAATCGTGGAGTTTCTTATAACAATGCAATAATGCAGACGCTGGGATCTTCTGGTCAATATAACACAACTCCGACATGGAATAGATTAGGATTTGCGAGAGATCGTGTTTTTGAACTTTCGTGGAGCGTTGCAGCGGCGACTGCGTTAAACGGAGCGTGGATTGAAGTTGAGAGGATGGAGACATGACGACTCAGTTACTTGTCGTTCCATCTACAGTTGCAAAGTTGACTGAGGAAAATGGACAAGCCTCACGGCAGTTCCAGTTTTTTATCTCAAACTTAGTCAACAATGTAAACGCGATAAATCAAGTTCCGTCGAAAGGTGTAATTTTATTTCCGACTGCAAGCACCCCGCCTACCGGTTGGACAAAATTAACTGGAACAGGAAGCACAGTTACAATTAATAGTGTATCATACACTTACATACAGCATTCGTAGGAGAGTTCGATGGAAGCAATGATGGCAGCCATGTTAGGTGGTAGCGCCCTTTCCGGGATCGGCTCCCTAATTGGCGGCGGCATGAAATCTGCCGCAAATAGTTCTGCGGCAAATTTATCCGCAATTCTTCAAGCGCAAGGACTTGCACAAGTCCAAAACATGTTTAACCAAGGGCAAGCGGCGCTTTCTCCTTACTACACACAAGGAAGTAATGCGCTCACAACCCTTATGGGCTACCTAACAGGCACAGGTGCGCAACAAGCTGGGATCGGCGGGGGCGGTTCGAACTTACTTTCCACCTTTGCTCCAACCATGGACCAACTGGCGCAAACTCCGGGCTATCAGTTTTCCCTTCAACAAGGAACACAGGCCGCACAAAACGCTGCTGCTGCAAAAGGTCTTGGGGTTTCTGGGAATGCTCTAAAAAGCGGAGTTGACTACGCTCAAGGCCTTGCTTCTACAACTTTTCAGCAGCAACTTCAAAACTATCTCACCCAAAACCAGCAAGCCTACAATATGCTTCTTCAACCTGCACAACTTGGCGAAACCGCTGCAGGGCAATTGTCGCAGTTAGCTGGGCAAACTGGTGGGCAGTTGATGAGTGGTTTTACCAACATCGGTAACACGCTGGGCGCGGGCATCACAGGCGCGGCAAATGCTGCATCAACAGGTGTGCAATCAGCACTCAGCGGGGTTGGAAACGCACTTAGTTCTGCTGGAACAGTCGCGGCTTATCCGCAGTTACAAGCGCAGATTAATGCACTTACAGGTGGGCAAGGAGCAACAGGTGGAGGTGTTTCACCAAGTGGCCCTGCTGGTTTGTGGAGTTGGATAAACAATACAAATAGTGGAAATCCTCTAAATCTTCCCGGGGCGATGCCACAATAAGGATCTCAAGATGCCTGCAGAAATTCCATTTACACAAGCTGAAGCCCCGCAGCAATTCTCTGGCGGAAACCCATTACAAATGATGGGGCAGATGCAGGAAATGGCGCAGCGTGGCGAGGCCATGCAGCAACAACAAATGATGAACCGTGCGCAGTTAGCGTATGGTCGAGTTTTACAACAACATATTGATCCAGAAACTGGAGAGGTTGATACACATGGTGTATTGACGGATGTTGCTACACATCCAGAAACTGTTCCAATGTTTTCGACTATCGCTAAAGACCTTTTAGCGCAAGGCCATGCCCAGCAAACAGCGCTCGAACAAAGACTTAAAAATCAGAAATTGATGGTAGAGATTACCGCAAATAACGCTGCGTCCGAGTTAGATAGTTTAACAAGAACTGGTGATGCGAAAGGTGCGCTTGCGTCTTTTGTTGCGAAGGGAAGACAAAGCGGATCGATTACAGAAAACCAAGCCTTGCAAATGATGCAAAACCCTGCACTTCGCACAGTAAATGGTTTGACAAATGCTCTAAAAACCACTGCCATGCAGTCAGAATTAGGGTTAAAAGCTCTTGAACAATCTGGTCTTGATCTAAAAAATCTAACCCGTCAAATTGAATATGTCGATGATGAAGGTAATACAAGAGTTGCTCCTGCTTACGCTATTCCCGGTGCATTAACTCCCGGCCAACAGGCGCAATTTGGTGGAATGCGAGGAGGCCCACAACAAGGCGCTCCTTCACAAAGTGTCGCGCAGGGCGGGTCGGCTCCTCCCGCTATCGGTGCGGCTGGGCAGGAGCCTCAACCCTCTGGGGCTCCTGCCGCTTACCCCGGATATATTAAGCAAGGAGTTCTGGGCAAAAAAGCCCAGGATTACGCTGAAGGCAAAGGCCCTTGGGCTGATACCGAAAAAGAAGTCAACATGGCGGCAGATCAAGCCATCGCTTCACAACGCGGGATCACGGAAGCTCGTTCTTTGGTAAAAGAAATCAAAGACTCCGGCGGCACAATGGGTCCAACTGCAGGTATTCGTGCAAAAGCAACGTCATTTCTTGATGAAATGCGGTCAAATCTCGGGCCGAATGCAGAGGCACTTAAAAAGCTCGGGCTTGATGTCAACGGCTTTCTTGGCTCAATTGAAACCGCGCTGTCTTCTGACGATCCAAAGAAATGGCTTGCAGCTGCTCAGGCAATGGATAAGTTAAGCGCGATTAATGCGGTAAGCGGAACGAAAGCATCTGTCGGTCCGGGCAGTCGCATTACCACGCCGGAAGTTATGAAGTTTATGGAGATTTTCCCATCCTTAACTTCATCTCCAGAAGGCCTTGAGCGGATGTATCGGTTCATGGAAAAGTTGAATAAATCTGCAGTTGACCGTCAGAAATTCATGAACTTTTACAGAGAACAAAATAAACACCACCATCATAAAGGCTACAATCCATCTGCTTGGCAGCAGGAATGGGAAGAACTCCTCGAAGATCATGGCGATGTGAAATTTGAGAATGAGGGGGGCAAATGATATGGCCGATCTTGAAGCTGCGTGGAAAAAGAAATACGGAGTAGGTGACGGGGCGCAAGAAGCTCAAGGGCAAAACGCGCCTTCTGAGTCCGTAATGTTTTCAGCGCCGTCTGTTAAAGCCGAGCCCCGTGTTGATCTTGAAGCTGCTTGGCATAAAAGATACGGACTTGAACCGCCAGCCGCAAGACCTCAAACCTCAACTTCGACAGAAGAGCGGGCGGTAAAAGAAAGGGAGCAAGGTCTTCCTCTTGGTGCTGTGCGGATTACCTATGGCGGCGAACTTTCAAAAGCTCAAAAACATTATAACGATCTTATCCGTCTCGGAGCGAATCCGAATGAAGCGCATCTCCTGACAGGAGCCGCTGCCTCCGAAAGCGAATTTAATCCTACAGCAATCCACGACAACCGCACAGGTTATGGATTGTATGGCCATCGTTTAGATCGCCGCGATGCTCTTTTTAAATTTGCTGGCACAAACACGCCGTCTTCCGACCAACAGAACGCTTTTGCCTTACAAGAACTTCGCTCACGGCCAGAATACAACCTTGTGCAAAATGCGAAAAACGCCCGTGATCTCGCTATCGCGCAGATGCACTTTGAACGCCCATTAGGTTACACGCCAGAAAATCCAATGGGTGGGCATAATTTTGCAGGGCGACTAGAAACTTTAAACAAATTTGCAAACTTACGCGGTGAAGGTGCTGGAATTGAAACGAGTCCTTTAAGTGAGGCTGATCTTAAAACTCTTGCATCCAAATGGGGTCCCGGACATGCGTTTTCATCTGGCGTAGCATTAGGTTTCGGCCCGCAAATTGAAGCGGCTTTACGGTCACGTTCTCTTTTTGGTGGTGAAAATTACGAGCGTGAACTTGAACAATTTAGATCTGCAGAAAAAGCGTATAAAGAACTTAATCCATTAACAGGTTATGGCTCGGAAGCGATTGGCACTTTGGCATCTACAGCAATTCCGGTCGCAAAAGCTGGACAGATTTTAGCAAGAGGTGCGGAAGCGGCAGGTGTGGCTCCAAACATTCTCCGCTTTTTAGGTGGAGAGGCTGGACAAGCTATTCCACAAGTTGCAGAAAGAATGCCGGGAATTGCCGGAACAGCGACACGCACAGCATCTGCCGCAACAAAAGGCGCGCTTGAAGGTGCGGGACAAGTTGGTCTTGAAGCTTGGAGTCAAGCACACGGTGGATCACTCGGTGATACAGAAACACCTCTCATGCAACAACTTGCTACCGGCACATTAATAGGCGGTGCAGCTGGACCATTGGTGTCGAAATTAGTGTCACCAAAAGTCGGCGGCGCGCTCATGCCTGAATGGGAAGCAGGGGCTCGACAGGCAGGGCAAAGGGCACTCCAAGAATTCAATATTCCTGTGCAACCGGGGCAATTTGCAAAAGGCGAGGCGAAAGAATTCTTCCGTCAAACCGGAAGTCCAGAACTTCTTAACGAGCAAGTCAAACGCTTTTCAGAAGAAGCTGCAAAAATCATCGGGGCAAAAGACCTCACGCCGGAAGGCATCAAGGCTGCAAAAAAGCAAATGGGGCAGGGCTTTGACGCTATCGCTGCAGGTGTCGCGCCGATGCAAATGACTCGTCCTGTTTTTAATAAATTTGCAAGCATTGGGCGGCAAGCATCAAACGTCGCTGATCGAACAACACGAAATACAATCCGCACAATTCTTTCTGACATCAACACAGACCTTGCTGCCGGACGGATGAATGGACAATTATTCCAGTCCTACACCCAAAAAGGTGGATTGATTGACCAGAAACTTGCTGGCCTTGAAAACTCCGTTAAAAAATATTATGGCGGAGAATTACAAACTGCCATGAAGGATCTTTTCAAACAAAATGATCCGGTAAGAGCGCAGGTTTGGGAACGAATTAAAAATCATTACAACGATGCGATTTCTCTTGAAAAGCTCACAACTACAAGCGGGATCGTTGATCCGCAAAAACTTGCAGCAAATGTAAAAAAGCGAGGGTCAGGCACAGCACTTAGTCGCCTTGCCCCTGCTGGACAATTTCTTCCAAAAGTTGATGCAACAGGCGCTGCCATTACATCCGGTGCGACAGGTCTTGCTGAAAAAGGCGGGTTTAGATCGTTTTTATTCAAGCATCCATTAGAAGTCGCCGCTGCAACAGAAGCTGCCAGTGAAACTCTTTTAGGCGAGCCTTTTCCATTTCTTGGCAAAGTGTTGAAAGCTGGCGGCCCTCTTGTTGAATACGGGGTGCCGGGAGCAATTGCGGCGCTCGGCACATCACGCGGAATGCGAAAAGCTGCAACAAAGCAAATGCTTAAAAATCCTGCGATCCGTAAAATGGTTTTTGAAGAACAACTCGGTCCTCATATGCGAAATGTGCTAACAGGTCCGGGAGTGCGCACGGTGTCTGGATCATACGCTCCAACCCTTACGACTGCAAAAAGACGACAAGAGGAGTCAAAGAAGTGAAAAGAGTAAGAGCTGGGCTTCTCGCCCTTTGGATGTCCACGTCAAGTTTGAGCGCAGGAACGCTCCTTCCAAACGGTGAGCAACAATTCATCGATAACAACGGCAATCCTCTCGCAAACGGAACAGTCACTTTTTACATTCCGGGCACAACAACTCTCAAAAACACTTGGTCGAACTCAGGCCAAACCGTTCTCAACACCAATCCGATCACCTTAGATGCTGGCGGTCGCGCAGTTATTTACGGTTCCGGCGCTTATCGACAAGTTGTAAAAGACTCTTCCGGAAATCTAATCTGGGATCAGCTTACATCCGATACGTCTTCTGCTTCAAACCTTGGATGGGGCGCAACGTCTGCAGGTACTGCGAACGCACAAACAATTTCATCCGGCACGTTTTCTGGCGTTGATGGTCAAACGCTTTATTTTCTTGCAGGATATACTAACACTGCTGCGATGACTTTGAACGTCAATGGTTCTGGCGCGACAGGTGTTTTAAAGGATGGTCAAGGTGGTCCGGTATTTTTGACCGGAGGTGAGGTTGTCGCTGGCGCGATTATCGGTGTGACGTATAGCGTGGCAACAGGTCAATTTCATCTTAACACAAACAACAATCAATGGGCTCCGGGGCAGGTCGGGACGTTCGCCATGTCAACTTGTCCGTCAGGTTGGGTTGCTGCAGATGGATCTGCGGTATCACGCACAGTGACATACAGCGGATTGTATGCTGCTATCGGCACAACTTGGGGCACTGGCGATGGGTCTACGACTTTTAACGTGCCCGACCTTCGTGGTGTGTTTTTACGCGGCACAGGAACTAATGGCACTTACGGCACCGCAGTCGGCCCATCAGTCGGCACCTATGCGGCTGACACATATCTGAACCACACGCATACGGATTCTGGTCATACTCACACCATAGCTCAATCAAATAGCTCTCTTGTTTGGAATACCACGTCTTCATCGGGTAGTTTTGTTAATGCTACGGGCAGTACTACAACTTCTACGGGAACCGCCAATATCCAAGCATCCACGACCGGCGGCACGGAAACAAAGCCAAAGAACTATGGCATTTTATATTGCATAAAGTATTAAGCCCATCTTAGACTCAGTATAGAGTGGGTTTAAGCTAGGCCGTGCATGTTGCGGGCGCGAGGGATATAGGTTTCCGTGCCTGCGACACGTTCGAAAATTCCAGACTTTTCCATTAGTGACAAAATGCGTTCGGCCTTTTCGGCAGGAGTGCGTTGAGCAAGAAAGCGTAGGATCTGAGCCGAGGCCAAAGGCGTTCTGTGCTTTAAGTATATCTCGAAAGAATACTGGAAGACCTCTTCGATCACTTGATCGTCGGAGCGCATAATCATGTCGCGGAAAATGCAAGGCATCAAAGCCTCAATTTCTAACAACCAACCTCTTGCCCTCTCGACATCCTGCATACGAATGGCAAGCGTCTCACCTCTTGACATTGCGGCGATCATTGCAAGTTTGACCATGAAGATCGTCCCGCGACGTGGAAGATAGTTTGCGAGTTTTGGATGGTCAGGGATGGGAGCCCATTTGTCTTTGCGCCAGCGTTCCATCTCCGCAATCGCGGATTGATCCCATTTCATCTCACCATAATAGTCGGCAACGTCGTCGAGCTTTTTGACAAGTCCCGACATGATCTTGTCTTGATTTTTGTATTCGCCAAAAAGCGGAACATCGGGGGCGGTCGAACTGTAAACCATGAGCATTCGTGAGGTCCAACCCATGGTCCATGCAGCATCGGGAAGAAGCGTGGCAAGAAATCCGGGCTGCGATCCGACAAGGAGTGTGGTCATGGGGCGAGGAATTTCAATCGGTTCTTTAAGACTGTGGCGACGTTCTTCCCGGTAGGAGTCTTTGTGGTCGAACAATTCGTTAATGATGGAAAGAAAGTTTAGATCGTGAGTGTTTAGAAAGACTCCGAGTTCTGCGGCGAACACAAAGATGTGATGGTATTGTAGAATTTTGTTGTCGGGTAAAAGCACTGTGCGATGTGCCTTTACGAGCGCGTCGATGAAGCTCGCAGCGGTCACACTGTTTGGTGCGATGTGATATTTCTTTGTGGACTTCAACAATTGCTCTGCGGGGTTGATTGCTTGTGATTTGCCCACACCCGGAGGGGCCACAAGCATGACGTAGAGGTTCGCAAATTGTGGTCCTGCTTTGGTCATCGTCCAGACGCGCTTTTCGAGTGCGCCGGATAGCGTTGTGATTGCAGCCCACTTGCGGAAAATTTCCGGGGATGGCCGCTCTTCAGTAAACTTTACAAATTGATCTACAAAATCCACGACCGGCCCCAGTTCTTAAATGTTGTCATTAGTCAGAAATGGACAGAAAATATATTGGCTATTTCTGACCATTTCTGACCATCATTAGTCAGAGTCTCTGCGATAAAAGCGGCGTTCGCTTTCGCTCGTCCTTTTTGTTTTTGAATTTTGCCAAGCCGTCAGGATTGATTTTGGGGTCAAAGTTTCCCCAATTCCATCCGACTTTAGCCTCTCCGGGAACGACCAACTTATGCCCGGAGTGTTCGAAGGCTATGTCGAAAAGTGACAGGGCCTTTTGAATGATCTCAACTTCATCAGCATCTTCTCGGTATTGGAAGTAAAGAGCATCGTGGACTTGGGCGATCAATTGCACCTCCGGCATGTGATACCAAACGCGCCAAAGGACCAAATTCAACCTATCTGCCGTCGCGCTCTGCGGTGAGAACGCAATCGCTTCCCGGAGCGTCGTGTCGTCGTTCGCACGACCGAAGAAGGTTCTTTGGCGTCCAAGCGGCGTGGTGATGCTGTGGGTTGTTTGGAGTTGTTGAGCAACCCATCGGTGCCACTTTGGTATTCCCGCAAATCGCTCGAAGTAGGCTCGTTGGAATTGTTCGGCTGTGGCGGTAGGGATTTTTGCGTGTCGAGCCATGGTCGGGGGAAGGCCTCGGTAATTGCTTCCATGGCCGAGCTTTTTTGCCATATCCCGGTAGGTGAGGTTTCGGTAGAACGGTGTGTCAGCGATTTGGCGATTGCGTTTCGGATCAGAGCCCCATCCGAGGGAAGGCCAAGCTGTTTGTGCAACAAGGGTATGGAGATCACCACTATAACAGGCGTCAAGGTAAGACCAGTCATTGCAAATGACGCCAGAAAGCCATCCAACTTCACGGCTTTCAGCTTGTTCCAGATCGATCCCGCAAATCTTCCAGCCGGGATCTGCGATGAACATTGTGCGGAGAGACGCGGTGATGTTTTGTAGGTTTGTGCCAGTGCCAAAAGCGTTTGTTGAACTGCTAAAGCGCCCCGTCTCTGTGCCCGCAACATTGTATGAAGTGCGCATTCTACCATCTGGATCGACCTCGGTGCGAAGAACTGAAAGTTGTTTAACGGCGTCTCTTATGGCCAGAATAGTCGCAACAATTGGCCTTGCATGATAATAGTTGTCGAGCTTTTCGAGTGCCTCTCGGTCCATTGATAGTTTTCGTTCACCCTTTTTTGAGGTCCAGATTTCTGGAATTCGCATATGGGTGAAGAAGAATTCTTGGAGCATCTTTGGCGAGTTTGCTTTAAGGGGCTTGTCCCAAACAGCATCTGCAAGACGGTCCAGAAGGCGTGTAAGGCGCTCGATCTCGCGCTCGAGTGTTTCGATGCCTTTGGATCTTTCATATCCATCGATCTTAAATCCTCTCTGCATCATGTCGAGAACAGGGGCCTGGAGCGCCCTTGCGAAGTTGTAGATTTTTGGAGCATCGCCAAGGCCACGTATGGCCTCAAGCACTTCGTGGGTAATACAACAGTCGAGCCCGTTATAGATTTGTTCGTTTTCTGGAAGGGTCACGCCTTCCTGCAGCATGGAGGTTTCGATGATGGGCATGATTATACAAACATTAAAATGATGCAGAGGAGAGCAAGCCAGCCCATGAACGCGCCTTCATATCCTGTCAGGATGTAATAAATGAATGACCCAGCGGCCATCGTCGCAATAACAAACATCACAGAACTCCTTTTGTATGGAGGTGATTGAAAATCCTTCGGCAGATGTAACTTCGGATTACGCTAATGATCGTGAAGATTGTGGTGATAGAAAAGTTTGCTGCGAAGGATGGGTGGAGATCAAAAACAGGAAACAAGAACTCAGTAACTACAAGGGAGATTATGAAACCGGAGGCTGTGTTAATCACGGCCTCGAGAAGCGAATGTCTTCGACTTTGCATTTAATCATCCTTCTTCATCTCCGTTATTTTCTTGCCCCGCATGGTTTTCCATGCTGGTTCTGACGTGTAGATTGAGCCTAGAAAACCTAGACCTTTCTGCATTTCCGGGTAGAGGGCGTGGTGATAAAGCATTGTGTCTTCACGACAGCCTCTTGGCC
>Ga0007842_1000058_pt1 | contig 10398 bp, 26 predicted proteins | sample CryBogCBE10Sep07_FD_54988 | JGI IMG/M metagenome (GOLD analysis project Ga0007842, IMG submission 54988) | Freshwater microbial communities from Crystal Bog, Wisconsin, USA - CBE10Sep07 | ecosystem: Environmental > Aquatic > Freshwater > Lake | place: Crystal Bog, Wisconsin, USA | collected... | reverse complement strand
GTGATGCTGTAATACTCACCGCATTTTGCTCCATCAGTCTCAGAAAGGTTGCTGATGTAGTATGTCTGTGGAGCTATTGGCTGGACAGGTGCGGTATTCAATGATGCCGCAAATATTAGTGCTTGGAGTTGGTTCATTTGTTCAGTTTGTTGTGGCTAGATGTCATGTGGTAAGAGGAGCATTCCTCGCAGAAGTAGGATCGAAGGAAGCTAGTGCCGCCTTTGCCGGACTTTAGGCGTGACTTGATTGCCTTATCGCAATGAGATGCAGACTCAAAGCAAGCCTTTCCACAAGGGCCGATCTGTGGCTTTTCGCTTCCTTTTACAAGACCCATTTCGATTGCCTCATGTTTATTAATCGGAGGCAAATCGGGAGTCTCAAGTCCGATCTCGTTCAAAATGTCGTCAATCCTGCTTTTCATTGTCTTTGATGTCTTGTTTGAGTTGTGCCAAATCCTTCATGCTCTTTCGGGTATCTGCCAAAGATTCCCAATTCATTACACCATCCGCTATGGCAATAGCCCGATCACGCTGGTCATTGGAGATGTCTAGCTTCTCCTGCATGGTCTTTTCTTCACTCATGGCTCATTATCATTAGGCCAGCAAAGGCTACAATTGCTCCGATCAGGGATTGATGATCCAGCTTCACTCCGTAGTAAAAGATGGGTAGCGAGATAAATATGATTCCGACTACCCAATCCCAAGCGAGGTTGGCTAGGTACATATTGTTCTGGCTTACTGACCTTGCCATCCAGCACCAAGCAAGACCTGACAGGGTTCCTGCAAGGCTTGCAATGGTATAGGAAAGCCAAGTATTGGTACGGATCTTTGGCTCATAGCTGACCATAATCCATGCAGAGTTCGCAATGATCTCCACAATGAATACAGGTATCAGGACGGGTATCAGCTTATTCATTAATAGCGGCTTGGATTGCCTCGTCGATCTTGAGCGTCTTGCCCATAGCGTTGAGTATCTGGATCTCGGATAGAACATACTCAAGATAGGCTATACGCTTCTCTAGTCGTTCGATGATGTCTTCCTCGGTCATGTCTTTCATAGGGTTTTTAGGTATGCTTGTTGGATGTATGTTGGGTCTTCTCTGAATTGCGTGGTTAATATACATGGAGGATAGCCTTCCTGGGCTTTCCATGCCTTGTAGTGATCATAATCGACTTTGCGTTCTGGTTTTAGAAATACTGGTCTTTCTACTTTTAGTGCGGCATAGTCTAATCCCTCATCCTCCCATCGTCCTTGGTTTAGCCAAGTAGAAGGATTGGGAATAAACTGTCCGCCTTCTTTCTGCCAATCTCTGCTAGCAATAGCGTTCTTTAATGCTGGAAGAACAAGATCAAGGGATAGGTTCTTGCGCTTCCATATTTCTCCGCAATAGCCTTTTCCTATTTTCTTTGGATAAGCCTTCCAGAAAGCATCAAAGTCGCTTGCAGGGGCTTTCTTCGGCTTTGCAGGGGTGTCGTATTCACGACCGCAACATGGACATTTATCGTCTTCAGTAATCATATTAAAACTCCTCGTATGACCATTCCTTTTTTTTATACTGAATAGCCACAAATCTAAACCACGGATGATTCTCTGCGGCGACTTTTATTTTTACACGACCATTCCCCATCCAATGCCCCTTGACTTCATGGAACTCTATTGTTCCATCAGCATTGATGACAAAGAAGTCGGGAAGGTAGCTTGTCAACTTGGCTAGTTTAAGATTGATAGCCTCAAATCCGTAGTGGTGGATCTCTCCTGCTTGTTTGCGTTGTTCAAGAAGATCGGCATAAGCCTGTTCTGTCTTGTTCATGGTTCCTGCAACTCGACGGGTAGTGTTACCCTTTGCTTTGAAAGTTCTCATTTTTGTTTATAGTGCCGATCTTCTTTCCTTAATTGATCAAGAACCTTGTCCAAAACTTTTGATTCTTCGGTGGTGGGTTCTCTGAAATAGATAGTTGGTTCCTCTGGCGCGGGGGCGAGTCGGGATTCTGCTTTGAGTTTGGAAAACTCATGCTTCTGCACTTTCCAAAAAACCATAAAATGATCTTTTGGAAGGCCAGAACATTCAAAGTTGCCAGCAATTTCAATCGCTCGGTCCAGAAGCTCACGGAGCCTTGCGACCTTTTTCTCCTGCCCGATAAAAGCCTGTTTGCATTTCTGCGCCTTGGAAGCCTCATCTCTGTAGTGCTGATGCCAGTTGGAAGCCTCGTTGGTTTTCTCGGCGAGTTCGCGTTGGAGTTGAAGGACTAAATCGCCAATTAGTGAGGTGTCGGCTTTCATTTGACTTTGATTTCGTTGTTTGGTGTGGATGGTGGGGTGTTGTGAAAGAGTTCCAGCTTCACCCATTCAAGAACCGCTAGGGTATCCATGACTTGCATATTTCCGTAGCGGCCTCGGATGAGTTGCCAGAGTTCGTCTTTGAAATACTGGCGTTCGTTTGTTTCGGGATTCATATTCTTATTAAATGCGGTGTTAGTATTTTTATTAGTTGTGGGGTTTTTCACTGTTTAGTAAACTTGCGGTGTTTCAGGTTTCAAGGTGAGCCTTTCGTGCCTTCTTCCACCCATCGTGCAGGCCACGGATTAGTTCTTCGGCTTTTTCTAACCGCTCCCTGAGCCTTGCGACCTCGTTGTTTAATTTACAGATTTCGGAAATACTGCAATTTCCTGCTATATTGGGAAAAGTAGTTCCACAAACATAGCTATGAATCATTGGCTTAGCCCCGCAGTAAGGGCAGTTGTTAGTGTCGGGGTTCATTAGGATTCTCTAGTTAATTTTGGCTTCGGCAATGGGCGGCGGGTGCGGAAGCGGATTCTTTCTGTAAAGTAATTAACAGGTTTTCCTTTTTGATCCGTTACTGCTTTCCAAAAGTTCCCAATAAACGAAGCCTCATCCCCCCCTTGGATCACCTCGTCAGGGCCAAGCCCTCGCCATCCCATGACCTCGTTGGCTTTCTCTAGGGCATTTTCCCTCTCCGCTTCGGTCAGGTCGTTGCAAGCGGATCTTGCTTCGGCGGCGATGCGAGTTCCCTCGCTCACGGGTTCCTCTGGCGCGGGGGCTAAAATGCAAATTCCGTCATGGAAGTGGCTAAAATTTTCCCATGATTCTGCCCCGCAGGTGCATTTGTTTTCCTCTGGCCAATGACCGAACTTCTCACACCCATCGGCGACATACTGGTTATCTACGGGCGGCTGGTCTCCGTTGTATGCGTCACAGATTAGCTTCAAATCGTGGAGAGACACTTTCTTCTGCAAGTGCTTGGGCATGGATTGATACAACCGTTTTAGGTCGAGCGTTACATTTCCTATGCACTTGTCGGGATGTGCAGAGGTTTCGGGTTCCTTTGGCGCGAGGGCGAGTGCGGCTAGTTCTTCTCTGACCATCGTGTTGATGTAGCACTCGGAAATCGGCTTTGTGTGCGCAAATTCTGCGTCGATTGCCTTTGGGTCGATATGAGGTAATGCAATCCAAAGTAAGTGTTTAGCCTTCTCCAGAAGCTCACGAAGCCTTGCGACCTCGTTGGTTTTTTCGCTTGCCTCTTCGTCTAGTTGTTTTGCAAGCGTTCGCAATTCACGAAAATCGGAGATCCAATCAAAACATTTCCTGCGGAGTTTACCAATTTCAGTTTTTGGATTGTTGATTCGTCTAACGAGGGAAGCCGTTATCAGTTTTTCGTAGCGAAGACTTATTTGAGTATGCTCAAGTTCATCCCTGAGCCTTGTGACTTCGCTGTCGGTTTGTTCGGGTGTATGGTTCATAATTTATTTTTTAGCTTGTCTAATTCTTCTACACTTTTAATTAGTCTAATTTCTTCACCATCATTTAGTGGCTCATATCCTTCTACAAGAAACTCTGCAATTTCTATTGCTGTTTCTAGAAACTGCCTGAGCCTTGCGACCTCGTTGGTTTTCTCGGCGAGTTCGCGTTCTAGCGTTTCTGCATGGTTCGCCATATGCACATAAGCGTCATAATCGGTTTTTTGACCGTTGAATGCGGTATGTCTCGCTTGATTCGTCCTCGGCGTTGATGTGGTGGAGGTAGTCATTTGTTATTGAATGTGGAGTGTGAATTCTTATTGTTTGGAGGTAAGCCCTTGTTGAGTAGATCGTAGTAGCGATCCATGATCTCTCTTACTTCGGCCTCGGTCGGGTAATCTCGGCGTGACCACTCGTAAAACTCTTGGATGAGTTCTTGTAGGCAGATGTTTTCCGTGTGGAGCTTTTCAATCGCAGATTGTGCATTTTTGCAGGTTTCAAAGTGAGCTTTTCTTGCTTGCGTAACCATTTCGTCGCCACGCCTTGCGGCCTCCATGACCATTTCTTTAAGCCTCTCTACTTCGTTTTCTTGAGCGAATTCATTGACGGAAACTTTGGTGTCTTTTTCCGTTATGGTTTCCTTTGGCTCGGTGAAGATTCGGAACTGATAGAGATTAAACAAAGTCTCTGGATCTTCATTCTCTTCCTTGCTTCCGATAAGCCTCCTCCATTGTGGGAGACTCCACTCGTTTTCTGGGGAAAAGATTTCAATTAGCTCAACATATTTTCGGAGCCTTGCGACCTCGTTGTCATTGCTCGTTGTCATTAGTATATTGTTTATGATCGGTTACAAAATTTCGATGTTCATAACTTCAGCACAGGGGTTATGTTCTTGCCCGTGACAGAGCAGGGACGCTTTTCACATTCCACAAGCCATCCTTTCTTCTTGAGTCCGTTCACTCGACCAGAAACAGCATTTATAGCAATCCCTGTAAGTTGGCTGATCTCTTGAAGCGAGTAATTCCATTCTGCCTTCATCACAGAAAGAATAGTTTCCTCCTGTTTTCCAAGGGTTCCTTCTTCTTTCAAGTCTGCATAAACTTCCTTGGATGTTTGCCTGACATTGGTGATCTTTGTAGTCACCCAATCAAACAAGTCTCCTAGATCAGAGTTCATGCTCTTTAGGAAAGTTGATGTCCTTGTTAGCGTAGAGTTCAAAGTTGTGTTGAAAGATTGAGTTCACGCCAGCATCGAATGCCGCTTTGACCCGATCCTCAACGGAAGGAACCTTGTTATTAGTCGTCAGATACCTGACGTGTTCACCTTTCCAATAGGCTTCGGCCTCTTCAGAAAATTCATTCATACGAGTTTTGCTTCCTTGGCTAGTGCATCCATCTTGTTGCTGAATGCTTGTGTGAACTGATACGGATTGGTTGTGTTAGCCTCGGCGTAAGCCAAGGCTTGAGGGATTAGCTTGTTACGCTTCTTGATGTAGTCGCAATTATGCCAAACAGGTATCCTTGGGTATTCCTTTCCAGACTTATCTAGGATCTCTGCACAATTGCAGTAAGCCATGAGGTCAATTTTTCTCATTACCAGAGTTTGATTACGAGAACTACGCAAAGGGCTAGATCGACCAATGCTAGGACAGCAATGACCTTCTTTAGATTCTGGATCTCCTCTAGGGCATATAGGTATTCCATGTGATTCTTTCTAGTTACTTCAATGAGGTGCTTGGACTCCCTATTCTGGAAGTCCAACCCTGCTTCAAGTGCTAGAATGCGAGTGCCGATAGTTGATTTTTTGGTGGTTGCCATTGTGGTTGCTGTAATGGTTTAGAAAGGGATTTCTGAATCGTCATCAGCACCATCCCATACTTGAGCTTGGGGCTTGGGGCGATTCTGAAATGCTGGTGCTGGCTTAATTTTCTCCACAAAGCTAGGAGATCCTCCGCTATTCTTTTCTTTGTAGTTGCCGATAATAGGTGACTGCACTCCTGACTCTCTCTGCTCCATGGTCAGGGAATGCTTAACAATCCCATCGTTATTATTTTGATCTTTGCCGTCCCTATTCGGGAAGCAGACGATGTTGAGGTACTTGGTTGTGGTTCCATCCCTCTTGGTGACTTCCTTGAGGAGTGACTTGTCGATTTTGCTGGTGTCTATGCTTATGGTTATCATGGTATGTTTTGTGTGGGTTTGTCGTCTTCGGAAATGAATCCCTCTGACTTCAAATAACTGAAAAGGTTTTGTAATTGTTGCGGCGTGACATTGCGGTTATCGCCAGGGAAAGCAGTAAAGTGATTGCTATGGTGCATAACGATCCACTCACGACCTTTGAACTTAATCCATAGTGCTCTTGCGTCTTCTGGGTATTCATCAGCGATCACGGGAGATGGAAGGCTCTGATTCCTTGGTTTCGACGATCCATCCAAGTGCATCATCAAGTGCGGACTTGGCATCCTTCTGCTTGATTCCTTTGGCCTTTGCGAATGCCTTCTCAAGTGAAGAGACAGACAGCTTTGCACAAGCAAGAATATCAGATTGTTCAAGAACACCAGACAACGCAAGTATAGCGGCATTGGTATCTGTGACATTCCTAGTTGTACGACCTTTGCCTAGACTATATCCAGCAATTTGTGCCCCTGATACGAGCCTAGCCTTGAGTTCCTTTCGGATCTCGTCGATGAAATCCTCGACGATGAGTGCCTTGGCATCCAGAGAGGCCAATTCCTCATTGGTTAGAGTTGCTACGGCAACGCTAGAGGCTACTTGTAGGGTTGTTGTTGCGGCTTGAGCATTGCCATAAACATCTGGGCATATGCTTTTAGCACGACACCATTTGCAAGCATCTGGAGAAGGAGTTCTAGGAGCATCGGGATTTAGTGAAGCATTGACTATGCCAATGATTTCTTGCTCGGCGGCGGCTAGATCCTGCTCGTCGTATTCGGCAATCGTTGTGCCTCCTGCAAGGGGCTGGATTACTGCCACAAGGATCTTCTTGAGGTCTGGATAAAAGTCTTTAACCAGAACTGCATAAGCCTTGAGTTGCTGATTCTCGGCGGCTTTACCCTGTGCTGTGCGCCCTGTCTTGTAGTCGGTGACTACTGCAAAATCGTCACCAAAGAAGTCGATGCGGTCGATGGCTCCACTAAAGAGTTCACCAAACCAGAATCGCTTCTCTATGACGCTGGACGTTATGGCTCCAAGATCAAGCTGACGGATCATGTCAGAGAAAGCTGACAGGCATCGGGTAGCAATGTCCTGTCCCTCCTCAGATAGTTCCTCAAAAGGTTTCTGATCTGCTAGGACGGCATGAACATCCGTTCCTAGCTGCATATACTGGTTAGGATCCTGCTCTGGAAGCGTGGACTCTAGGTTCCAGCTACCAGGGCAAAGCGAGAGGCGGGAGAATCCGCTTGCTGATGGTTTGCCTTTGCGTTCGTCAGTCATTTTATGCAACCCTCCAAACTCTAAATCCATTTTCTTCTTTTCTAACTGAATACTTGTGTCCATAAACTTTTGATCTTGTGTGTGTAAGCATTCTAACGTTTGAATTTGTGTAAAAAGAATCACCTATTTCCATAGTATCCCAAGGATATTTCTTTCTTTTATCAGGAATGGTAATATTTTTATCTATTTTAATCATAGGTTTACAGTTATGTTTATTCCATGTTTTTGAACATCCGCATCTGTAAGTTCACGGATATGATTTTTGCTGGCTTGATAAAGAAAAGATGATATTTCCTTTTTTTTAACTGCTCTTTGTTTTTGCTTTGTAACTCCTAGTTGATAAGCCTCTGCAACAGCATTTTCAAAAACCCAATGGCGAACAAAGAATGGGTCTTCCATTCTGTGTTGTTGAAACGCACGACTAGCTATATCAGCGCATTCGTCGTTTATCCCGACTTCTGGCCTTCTTGTCATGGATTTTGGTTTTGATTCGTCGTTCATATTAATGGCGAATGTTGGGTGCATGATGCTACGCCTTTATCAAAACATTCTTTGCATGGTTCTAATCTGCAATATGTTCCATTTTTTGTTTTCAAAAACCAAAATTGATCATCGTTAAGTTTTCGCATATGCCATTTATCCATTAAATCATCTTTAATAGTAGTTTCTTTGCGTTCGTTGCTCATATGGATTTGTCTCCTTCTATTTCATCATATAGTGAATCAAACTTTACAACTAAATCATCTGCCAAATAGGGAAGTGTTGGATGTCCCCCTTTTATGAATAGACTGCATTCTTCTAATACATTTGCCATTTGGCAACAAAGACTAAAAAGCTCGTCAAATTGTTTATCTTTTTCGCTCATATTAAAGGATGGGCTTGAATACCTTTACCTTATCCCAAACTGCTATAAGGCGATTAATTACCTTGTCATCAAGTGACTTTAGCTTTGTTTGCTTTGTAACATTAGGCATCTTATTTGCAATCAGGAAGTGGATAACATGATCGTCATTAATATCGTCGCTCCACATTAAGCTCTGAAGCATGGTGAGAGGAGTGCTAGGAAGCTCCTCTGGAGGCTCTGGAAGGCTCTCTGGTTCATCTTCCACAACCTCGGCGGTGATGACCTGTGGTTCCTGTTCGACGGCGATTACAGGCTTCTCGATACGAAGCGGCTTGGTATCAAAATCCTGCACCTCCTCGACCAGATAGGTTCCATTGAGGCAAGCTGGATAGACTGCTCTGACCCCCTCTGCCACTACCCTGCAAGAGAGCATCTGTGCAGGATAGGTCTTCCAGTTCTGCTTTCCAGTTAGACCAGCGGCTTTAGCCCTGTCCATAGTCCAAGTGATCTCAACCTCTCCTCCTGCTGGATGCAAGAACTTGGCAGATGCTTTGTCATCAGTCCTGCTTGTCCATTGGATCTTTCCTCCTGCTGATTGGAACCTTGCTAATGCGGCGTGGCTCTTTAATGCAGGTCGGTTCTGGATAATGTCATACTCAGCGGCCACCGAAGCAGGGTGCTTTCCTTCTGCCTGGGCGATCAGCATGAGTGCTACGGCTTGTTCTTGACTGCGGATTCCAAAGAGTCCGCTACGAGTGATGGCTCCTGCCATCTTCTCAATATCGCTAACTGATATTGGAGAGTATTGACTTGTGCTTGCTAATGTATTATTCATGTAATTGGTTTATGCGTGGTTGCTGAACTCATAAAAGGGCTAGGGAGTTGTCGAGGCTCCCTAGCCCATTTGTTTTAGTATCCTTTCTTCATGCCCTTCTTGGGCATCGACTTCTTGGTTTCCATCTTTTTCATGCCCTTTTTCATAGGCATACCTTTGGCTTCCATCTTTACCTTTTTAGCGGTTTCTTTTTTCATCTGGGTTGTATTGATTAGGGTATGATTCAGGTTGGGTTTTGATTGCAGTTTGTTGCGGATCAAATTCTTTAATTCCGTAAGCATTAGGAGACAGCCGTAAGGGTATCAGTAATGACAGCGGCAAGAGTATCACCAGCAAGCGTGTCAGCGGTGCAGGTGTTAGTGCAGGTAGTCGTGCCTGTAACTAGATCGTGAACCTTCTGGAGAAGGTCGAGATCAATCGTTCCAAGGGCATTGGCGATTTCCTGTGCGGTTTGGTTTAGGGTGGCTAGGTTTGGCATATTATGGGTTGTTTGTTGTTGGTTACTTGCATCCCCAAGCCCTCAAGGACTTGTTGATGCGAGAGTTTGGATCTTTCTTTTTGGCTTCCCCTGTCATCTTGGCCTTCATCCCTTTCATTCTGGCACAGAATGAGGCTTTACGTCCTGCATCTGCTTTGGTCTTGGGTGATGGTGCAGGAGGCTTTAGATGACCTCCATGAGCCTTGTTATAGGAAGCTCGGCCTTTGGCATTAAGCCCTCCAGATGGATTCTTCCCCTCTTTTCTAGTCCATGCTTCAGACATATTATTTCTTTTTAGCGGTTTTCACTGATTTACGGAAAGCGGCGGCGGTTGGACGACCTTTCTCTCCTGCTTTTTTCATGTGTTCGCCACTACCTGCGGCGATACGTTTCTGCTTTGCGTGGACGTTTGCGTAAAGACCTTTGGGTTTCATGCGTTGGCAAAGTGTTTTTCGACGACCATTACCATATACTGGCTCATGGATCGGCGTTCCTGTTTTGCGGCGGTTTGTACTTTAGCCTTGAGATCCTTCGGGAAGTAAAGACCCAAGAAAGCATGGGTGTTTTCCTTCTCTGGGACAGGCGTTTTTGCGATGTAGGTTGGAGTTTCAGTTGTCATAGAACAGGTCATGATTGCCTCGGTTGGTATGGCTTGCAAGGATATTTTCTAAAAAACTTTGGCCTTGTTTCCAAGTGTCCGTTGCGTTTCAGTTGCTTTAAGAAACTATACCAGCAAACCATCTCCTTGTGGCCTACTGAATCGTGGGCCAGGTATTTGTGAAGGGATATAAATTTCATCTGTCAAATTCTTGATAATCGTCAGGATCAGGAAGTGCATCGTTTTCGACTTCTTCAAAGTCAATTTCCTCCCCGCATTTTTCACAGACATCTGGCGTTATTTCTCCACCTCCCCATTGGTCGGCGGAGGCATAGTCAACTTTGAACTCATGTTGACATTCCTCATTTTTACAAGTGTATTCTACTTTCATGGTTGCTTTTCAGTTTAGGTTAAAGATCGCATCAAGATGACGATC
>Ga0007842_1000055_pt1 | contig 10495 bp, 4 predicted proteins | sample CryBogCBE10Sep07_FD_54988 | JGI IMG/M metagenome (GOLD analysis project Ga0007842, IMG submission 54988) | Freshwater microbial communities from Crystal Bog, Wisconsin, USA - CBE10Sep07 | ecosystem: Environmental > Aquatic > Freshwater > Lake | place: Crystal Bog, Wisconsin, USA | collected... | reverse complement strand
CAATAGGTGTTTCAGGCTATTCTGGTTATAGTGGTTCAATAGGTGTATCAGGTTACTCCGGTACATCAGGCTTTAGCGGTACTGGCACTTCTGGTTANTCNGGTACGTCTGGTTTTAGTGGTGCCAATGTTTCAGGTTANTCTGGCTATAGTGGTTCAATAGGTACATCTGGTTATTCTGGTTATAGTGGTGCAGGTACTTCTGGTTACTCCGGTACGTCTGGTTTCAGTGGCGTAGGAACTTCTGGTTATTCTGGTACATCTGGTTTCAGTGGTACTGGCGTTTCTGGTTATTCTGGTTACTCCGGTGCAGAGTATGTATTTCCAAGTAATATTGTTGTTAATATTTCTGCTGGTTATTTTGGTCAGTATACAAACGGTTCAACAATACCTGCTGCAGGTTTAACACCTGCACAAGTCATATTACTTGCTGTACAACAGGAAATACCCCCTACAGCTAGTATATCTTCTTCAACAACNATACCATTTAACNATACTTCAATTAGTAATGTTATAACATTTGGTTACACAATTAACAGTTTAGGTGCAACAGCTTTATCTGGTACATTATATTATAGAAGAAACAGTTCTGGTAATTATGCAGTACTATTAAGCGGTACCCCTGCAATATCTGCAACAAGCATGACTTATACTCATACTTTAACAGATACAAATTATAACACGCAAAACTTCCAGTACGAATATACATTTGTAGATTCTAACAATCAAGTTGCCACACCGGTAACTAAAACAATTACACCTACATCTTATGCTAACCCAGCAGTATCACTTACTGTTGTTGCTGCAAGCGGTACTACATCACCTGAAACTAATGCTTCAAGAGAAGTAGGCAATACAGTTTCTACTATTACTGGTACAATTACTAATAACAATAATAGTACATATGTTCCATTAAGTGCTTACATTTTACAGTATAATGTTAATGGTGGTGGTACTTGGACAAGTCTCACTTCTGCAATTTCAGTAGGCCCTGGTACTTCATCAATAATATCGTTTACTCATAACAACCCAACATTAAGTGCATCAACATCTATTGGTTACCGAGTATTGGTTTACGATTCATATCAAAATTATATTTCAAGTCAATACACAAGCGGTACAAATACGGTAAACTTCTACGACTTAGTATGGTACGGGCCTACTTCAGTGTTCCCAGTTAATACAGCTAATATTAGAGCATTACCTAACAGATCATTTACAAGTGGTTTAGCAAATCCATTTAGCTTAGTAACAGGTACAACTTACGATACGTTTACAGTAGCGTTCCCAAGCCCACATACAATTACACAGGTACTTGATACTGGTAACTTAAATGCTAATATTACTTCAAACTATGTATTGTCTGCTTGGAGTGTTAATAGTTACAACTTGGTACCAACATCTTATAACGTGTATACATTATCAAATGCTACACCATATTCACCTTCAACCACTCACTCGATTACGTGGTCTTAATAAATATTTAAAATGTCTTTAACTCCAGGCTTACAACTCCCATACGGCATTCAGCCAGTTAACCCGGTACCAGTAGATGCATGGTCTGGACCGTACTCAGGTGCTACATCAGCTGCAGCTATTTCTGCTGCTAATGCAGCCATTACATCTGGTGTAAGGTACAACGGTATGGAGGTAAAACTGATTATATCAGGTACTCCTTATATATATTGGTACAGTGGTGGTACAGCAGATGGCAACTTAGTTTTATTTTCTGGTGGTAGTAGTTCAGGCCCTCTTTCAGCTCTAACAAACGGGTCTTATACATTGCAATTAAGTAGTAATGGAGATTTAATATTTCCAGACGGTACTGTACAAGTAACTGCAGCTACAGGTGTAAGTGGTTATTCTGGTACATCAGGCTTTAGCGGTACGTCAGGCTATTCTGGCTATTCCGGTACTTCCGGCTTCAGCGGTGTATCAGGCTTTTCCGGCTACTCAGGTTGGTCAGGCATTTCAGGCTTTAGTGGTACAAACGGTACTAATGGTTCTTCAGGTTATTCTGGTTATAGTGGTACAAATGGAGCTTCAGGCTTTAGTGGTATATCTGGCTATAGCGGCTATTCTGGTTATAGTGGCCCGACGGGTGTATCTGGTTATTCCGGTTATAGTAGTTTTTCTGGTTATAGCGGTATATCAGGTTACAGTGGCTATTCTGGTACTTCAGGCTTTAGTGGTACTTCAGGCTTTTCCGGTACATCCGGCTACAGTGGCTGGTCCGGTATTTCTGGCTTTAGCGGTATAAGTGGTTATTCCGGTTACAGCGGTATATCTGGTTTCTCCGGTACATCTGGCTTTAGCGGCTTTAGCGGCACAAGCGGTTATTCTGGTACTTCTGGCTTTAGCGGTGTATCAGGCTTTTCTGGTTACTCTGGCTATTCAGGCATTTCAGGTTTCAGTGGTGCAAATGGTACTGCAGGTACTAATGGTACGTCTGGTTATAGCGGTTATTCCGGTACCAACGGACAATCAGGCTTTAGTGGTACTTCAGGGTTTAGCGGCACGTCAGGTTACTCTGGCTACTCTGGTACATCAGGCTATTCTGGTTATTCCGGTATATCAGGTTACTCTGGTAAAGACGGTAAATCTGTAACTATTTTAGGTAGTGTTTCTACAGCATCAAATTTACCTGGCTATCCAAGTTCTTATGGTGGTAGTCCTGGGGATGCTTATATTACAACTGATACCGGTAACCTGTGGGTATGGAGCGGTACAACATGGACAGACGTTGGTAACATTACAGGCCCTGCAGGTGCATCAGGTTACTCCGGTTACTCAGGCATTTCTGGCTACAGCGGCTATTCTGGTATTTCTGGTTATAGTGGTTATAGCGGCATAAGCGGCTTTAGTGGTATTTCTGGCTTTAGCGGCATTTCTGGCTACAGCGGCTATTCTGGTACTTCAGGTTATAGTGGCTTTAGCGGCATTTCTGGTTACTCTGGTACTTCAGGCTTTAGCGGCATTTCTGGNTATAGCGGTTACTCNGGTACATCAGGCTTTAGCGGCATTTCTGGCTATTCTGGTTGGTCCGGTATTTCTGGTTATAGTGGTTATAGCGGCATAAGCGGCTTTAGTGGTATTTCAGGCTTTAGTGGTACATCAGGTTATTCTGGTTACTCAGGCATTTCAGGCTTTAGCGGTATATCTGGTTTCTCCGGTGCTTGGGGTATTTCAGGTTATTCTGGTCTTTCCGGTTATAGCGGTTACTCAGGTACATCTGGTTATTCAGGTAATTCAGGCTTTTCTGGTTATTCCGGTTATTCAAGCTTCTCTGGTTACTCTGGTGTATCTGGTTTTAGTGGCTATAGTGGCACTAACGGTCAATCAGGTTTTTCTGGTATATCTGGTTTCTCTGCTTATAACGGTACAGACGGTGCATCAGGTTACTCCGGTTATTCTGGTGCAGTTGGTACATCAGGTTACTCTGGTAAAAACGGTACATCAGTAGATATTTTAGGTAGTGTAGGTACATTTTCAGCATTACCAGGTTGGCCAAGCTCTTACAGTGGTAGTATTGGAGATGCTTATATTACAACTGATACCGGTCATTTATGGATCTGGGAAGGTTCAAGCTGGGTAGATGCTGGCAATATTACTGGACCACAAGGCACTTCAGGCTATTCTGGTTATAGTGGTTCTGGTGTATCTGGTTATAGCGGCTTTAGTGGTTATAGCGGTTCTGGTGTTTCAGGCTATTCCGGTTACTCTGGTACAGCTGCTCCACTACAACAAACAGTAACAGGGTATTCAAATTCCTTTACACCCGGTCAAGCAATTTATAAAACATCTGGCGGTTATGCTTTAGCAAAAGCAGATAATGCTATTTCAAGCGATGTAATTGGTGTTATANAATCTGCANATTCAACAAGCTTTACATATGTAATTAACGGTTACATTACAGGTCTCACAGGCATTACTGATGGAGCAGAATACTATCTTTCCGATGCAACCGCTGGTTTATTGACAACAACAGTACCAACCGGTAATGGTTCTTTAATTAAACCAATGNTAATAGGTATTGGTACAACAGCTGGTATTGTTGTTGAGTATCCACCAGTTATTATTAACGGTATAAGCACCGGTACTTCTGGTTACTATGCAAAATGGATCAGTGCTAACACAATTAATAACGGTTTAATTACTGATAACGGTTCTACAGTTACTATANTTGGTAACTTATCTGCTACAGGCACAATATATGTTTCTGGTGGCGGTGGTGGTGGAACTTCTGGTTATTCCGGTTATAGTGGTACTAATGGTACATCAGGATANAGTGGTATATCTGGTTACTCTGGTATATCAGGCTACTCCGGGTACTCTGGTACGTCAGGCTATTCCGGCTACTCTGGTATATCTGGTTTTAGTGGTTTAAATGCTATTGCTACTGGTGCTACTTTAAGCGGTTCACTTTCGTTGGGCACAACAGGTTACGGTGTTATATCAGCACTCAATTCTTTATCTGTAAGNGTTTCAGCAGCTAGTGGCAGTATATTTTTAATACCAGGCACAGGTGGTGTTGTAGAAGTAGGCACCCTTTCAGCCACCGGTGGTATATATGCAGGTGGTACATTAGGTACTTCAGGCTATATTTTAGCTACCACTGGTACAGGGGTGCAATGGGTATCAGCAAGTGGTGGAAGTGGTACGTCTGGTTATTCGGGCTACTCTGGTTATAGTGGCACTTCTGGTTACAGCGGTTATAGCGGTATTTCTGGTTATAGTGGCACCTCAGGCTACTCGGGTACACCTATTAAAACCGGTTTTTACTGGAGTAGCTTAGCAAACGGTAATCCAAACACGACTGGCGGTTCTCTTAGCTCTACAGGCGGTAATACAGTCTACAGTAGTAGCAACTACGGAATACAGTTAACCCCTGCTACTAACAGTTACGGTGGGTTTGCCGTATGGAATATACCTCAAATAAATTACACAACAGATTTTACCGTACAAACCAGTTTTACAAGTTTTGGTGGCACCGGTGCAGATGGTCCATACGTATTAATAGGTAGTGCATTAAGCGCTTTACCGTTTGGTAACCCTAATCTTTCTACATTTGTTGGTTTAAGTGCGGTGGGCTTACAGGTACATTTTTATAGTAGCGCGGAACAATTTGAATTAAGTTGGAACGGCACCACTAACACGCTAAACATTCCGTTTAACCCAGCAGGTCAAAATAGTAGTTCTGGCGGTGTAACAGTATACAACTCCAGTGCATCTACGGTGGGTGCATCCACATTCTATACATTAAAGTTAGAGTTTAGAACAATAGGCAGTAACCGTTATATGGATTTTTACTTAAACAATAACTTACAAGGTAGCTTTAACATAACAGGCCTTAACTTTGGCGGTACATATTGCGCAGTCGGTGCCTATACTGGTGGTTCTAACTCAATTAACTATTGTAGAAGCTTCCGTATAGATCAATAAGGTAGTTTATGTTCTTACAGAGCATTACTTTAAATAATGTTGTATTATATGAAACAACTAATACAACAGATACTATATTTGCTTCCTTAACTGCAACCAGTTCTATTACAGCGTATAATGCAGCATCAGTTAATAGTTGGGTTCAAGTTACAGGTGGAGAGTACGCCAAAGTACAATCTTTAGTAGGTACTGTTACATATGGTATGTCCAATACACAATTCCTTGGAAGTCAAACTGGTACATCATTTAATGCTACATATACTATAGCTATATCTTCTAATCCTAGCACTGCATTACCAACCGGAACTTATTTGACAGGTTTTGCTGTTAGAAGCGGTGTAACAAGTACGCCAATAGTAGCGTACCCGTTTGTGGGTACATCTTATTTATCCGGTACATATACCAGTGTTAATAGTGCAAGCTACACTTCACCTGCAGCGATTTCTAATACTTATTTTATAAGAAAAGCTCCAAACACTTCTTTATCTGCTCCAGGTTATATTGCTTACGCTAATTACCCTACATCTGCATCTTATTGTTATTTAACAACAGGGATATCAACTTGGCCAAATATGGGTGGGTACGCAACTACAACCTTTAATACAGATCATACTGCTGCTTCTGCTACTTCACCTTGGACTAGCTACAATTCAAACTTACCATTCTTCCAAGTACTTGGTACAACTCAAAGAAATTGGTAATATGTATTTAAGTAGCATATATAGTGTAAACACAGGGTTTAACGAAATCAATACAACTGTTATTGATGCTATATTTAATGTATTGTCTTCTACTGCTAGTATTTCAGCCTATAATGCAGCAGCTGTAGGTAATTGGGTAAATGTAACGGCAGGAGAATATGGTAAAGCTGTGAGCACAATACCCGGTGCAAGTACTTATGTAATGCCAACAAGCTCTATAGGTTTAGGTACATCAGCTGCTTGGGGTGGTAATTATGCAACAACGGTTTTATCAGCAAATGCTCAAATACCTGCTAACACATATATTATCGGGTTTGTTTCTAGAGCATATTCTACTGCTGCAAACGCAGTACCGTTACTATCTTATACGTTTGAAGGTACGTATACAGAAATTGCAAGTAGTGCTCATGTAACTTCTACAAATACGTATTTTGTAAGAAAAGCACCTACAAATAGTCTTTCTGCAGTAGGTTACGTTGCTCTAATAGGGGATCAAAATATGGCAGCAACTAATGCAATAGCTTCATTTAATTACGCATATTCTAATAATATTACTGGTACATTATCAGGTGGTAACTATGCAGTAAATCCAACATGGACAGCAAACTCTTCTACTCCAATGTTCTTCCAAGTAGTAGGCACCACACAAAGAAATTGGTAATTATCTATTCTATTCGGATTTAAATAGGATATATTTTATATGGTAAGATGTTTGTAAATACCTGGTTCTTTATATAAATATATTGGACCATGCCCATACCTTTTGCGTACACATATAATTCTGTAGGTTTTTCTGGTTACTCCGGTTATTCCGGTAGCGGTGTATCAGGGTATAGTGGTTATTCTGGTGCATCAGGTTATAGCGGATATTCTGGTATTTCTGGCTTTAGTGGTACTTCAGGCTTTTCAGGTTATAGTGGTACAAGCGGCTATTCCGGTATTTCAGGTTATAGTAGCTATTCCGGTATTAGTGGTTATTCTGGTACCTCTGGTTTTTCTGGCACAAGTGGCTTTAGCGGTACATCAGGCTATTCTGGTTTTTCCGGCACATCTGGTTTTTCTGGTACATCTGGTTTTAGCGGCAATTCTGGCTACTCCGGTTACAGTGGTGTAAGTGGCTGGTCAGGTTATTCTGGTGTTTCAGGCTATAGTGGTTTTTCAGGCATTTCTGGTTACAGCGGCTATTCAGGTACATCAGGCTTTAGTGGCTATTCTGGTACATCTGGTTACTCAGGTGTAGGTATTGATGGTGCTTCTGGTTATAGTGGCTATTCTGGTATTTCAGGTTATAGCGGCGTAAATGGTCAATCAGGCTTCTCTGGTATTTCAGGATGGAGCGGGTACTCAGGTACATCTGGTTATTCAGGCATTTCTGGTTGGTCTGGTTGGTCTGGTGTTTCTGGCTTCAGTGGCACATCTGGCTTTAGCGGTACTTCTGGTTATAGTGGCTGGTCCGGTATATCAGGCTTTAGTGGTACGTCAGGGTTTTCTGGTCCTTCAGGATGGAGTGGTTATAGTGGCTATAGCAGCTATTCTGGTTTCTCCGGTACTTCTGGTTATAGTGGCTGGTCTGGTATTTCAGGTTACTCCGGCATAAGCGGTTTTAGTGGTGTAAGTGGTTATTCTGGCTACAGTGGTATATCTGGTTTTTCTGGCGTATCTGGTTATTCTGGACAAAACGGAACTACTGGTACAAATGGTGCTTCTGGTTACTCTGGTTACTCAGGTAGCGCAGCTCCGCTCTTTAACACTGTAACATATAGCAACACATTTTCAGCTGGTCAAGCAATTTACAAAACAACAAGTGGTGGTTATGCTTTAGCTTTAGCTAATTCTACTACTACAGTGGACGCAATTGGTGTTATACAATCTGCTACAGGTTCCAGTTTTACTGTAATATATAATGGATATATTTCGGGTCTTACTGGTTTAACAGACGGGTTAGGTTATTATCTTTCTGATACAACTCCAGGTCTATTAACCACTACAGCTCCAACAGCAAGCGGTTCATTTATTAAACCAATGCTTATTGCAATTGGCTCAACTGCAGGCTTAGTTGTTGAGTACCCAGCAGTACAAATTGGTTCAACCAATAATGGTACAAGTGGTTATTATGCAAAATGGACCTCTAGTAATTCTATTGGTAATGGTTTACTTTACGATAACGGTAGTTATATAACAGTTGGCTCTTTGTCAGCTAACTCTATCAGTGCTGTTAATCTCTACGTATTAAATGAGTATCTAGTATCTGCTACAAACTTTACATCAACCGGCACAACGGTATTAAGTGGTAACACTGTAATAATAGGTACTTTATCCTCTACTGGTACATATACTGGTAGTAACGGATTCTATACAGTAGGCTCTTTTAGTGGGGCTTATAGTGATGGTATTGTCTTAGACTATGCTACAGGTAATGGACGTATAAGTGTTGGACCTGCAGACAATATTTCTTTTTATAATGGTGGACCAGTAAATACAGCTCTTGTAACTTTTGCGTCTTCCGGTAATGTTGGTATTGGTACTATATATCCAAATACAACTTTAACTGTTGTTGGTAATATTTCAGCTACTGGTAACATATACGGATCGATTAGCTATTCTGGTTATTCTGGTATATCAGGTTATTCCGGTTATAGTGGTATCGGTACTTCTGGTTATTCCGGCTTCAGTGGTATTTCAGGGTATAGCGGCTATTCCGGCATTTCTGGTTACAGTGGCTATTCCGGTATTTCTGGTTGGTCAGGTTATTCCGGTTACAGTGGCTGGTCTGGTATTTCAGGCTATAGCGGCTATTCCGGTTGGTCTGGTATAAGCGGTTTTTCTGGTTATAGTGGTATATCAGGATGGTCTGGTATTTCTGGTTTCTCTGGCACATCAGGCTTCTCAGGCTTTAGCGGCTATTCTGGTACATCTGGTTGGTCTGGTATTTCTGGTTTCTCTGGTTGGTCAGGTATTTCAGGTTGGAGTGGTATTTCAGGTTATAGCGGTACTAACGGTTCTAATGGTAGTACTGGTCCAACTGGTACATCTGGTTATTCAGGTATAAGCGGCTTTTCTGGAAAATCGGGCTACAGTGGTACTAACGGTTCTAATGGTAGTACTGGTCCAACTGGTACATCCGGGTATTCAGGCTATAGTGGTCCAGGTGCTAATCAAACTTTAAATACTTCAAGTAACGTACAATTTAATTCCTTAGGTGTTAATACAGCTGGTTCTGGTAGCGCTGGTGAAATTAGAGCTACAGGCAATATTACAGCTTACTATTCCGATGACCGTTTAAAGACCAAGCTTGGTACAATTGAAAATGCTCTAGATAAGCTTTGCTCTTTAGAAGGCTTTTTCTATGAAGCCAACGAAACAGCTCAAGCTCTTGGTTATAAACCAGTAAGAGAAGTNGGTATTTCTGCNCAATCTGTTCAAAAAGTATTACCAGAAGTAGTTGCTCCTGCTCCTATTGACGAAAAATATTTAACAGTACATTACGAACGCTTAGTGCCATTAATAGTACAGGCAATTAAAGAATTAAGAGAAGAAATAAAATCTTTAAAGTAATATGACCCTGCCATCATCAGGCGCAATTAGTTTTAGTAATGTAGATACTGAACTAGGTTATAGTAGTACCGCGACGGTAAGCTTAAATGATACAGCAGTACGTCTTTTGTTTGGTATATCTTCTGGCGCTATTGATATGAATACCGGTCACGGTAAATCTAATACGGTTATTGCAAGTTATCTTGTTATAGCGGGTGGTGCTGGTTCTAGCGGTGACGTTAGTGGTGGTGGTGGAGCAGGTGGTGCATTAACCGGTACAGCAACTCTTAACCCTGGCACGGCGTATACAGTGGTTATTGGTGGTGGTTCAGCAGGTGTTAACGGTCCTGGCAATCTGGCAAGTAACGGCAGTGATTCTTATATATCAGGTTCCGGGCTTTCTACAATATATGCTTATGGTGGTGGTTATGCTGCTTGTGACGGTAACGTGGGTGGTAGCGGTGGTTGCGGTGGTGGTGGTACAGAAGATGGTACATATCCAGGTTACAACGGAGCGGGTACTTCGGGGGGAACAGGATCACAAGGCGGTAACGGTGGTCATGGTTATGGTTCCGGTTATGATGGCTGCTGCGGTGGTGGTGGTGGTGGAGCAGGTAGTGCGGGTGGTGATGCAAGTAGTGGTAATGCTGGTAACGGTGGAGATGGAATCATTACTACACTGATTACAACCTCACAAGCTACTACATATAGTGTGGGACAAGTAGTTGGTGCAGCTATTAAATACGTTTTTTTCGGTGGTGGTGGAGGTGGTGGTGGTTACAATATAAGTCACTTTGGATATGGTGGAGCCGGTGGTGG
>Ga0007842_1000040_pt1 | contig 12278 bp, 16 predicted proteins | sample CryBogCBE10Sep07_FD_54988 | JGI IMG/M metagenome (GOLD analysis project Ga0007842, IMG submission 54988) | Freshwater microbial communities from Crystal Bog, Wisconsin, USA - CBE10Sep07 | ecosystem: Environmental > Aquatic > Freshwater > Lake | place: Crystal Bog, Wisconsin, USA | collected... | reverse complement strand
ATTCTTAGCTTATCACTTGTTCAAGATATTTTGCAATTGTGCAATTCTTGAACTAACTCTTGATCCAGCATTTCCCATTGCTTGTCCACCAATACTTTGAGGAGCAGGAGTTGCTGCTGGAGGAGCGGGTGCAGGCATTGGTGCAGGTGTTGGTGATGGTGAAGGTGCCGGAGTTGATACTGGAGTAGGTGTTGGAGCAGCAGGAGTGGCTGGTGCAACAGGTGTCATTGCAGGTGCTGGAGTTGATACTGGAGTAGGAGTTGGAGTTGGAGTAGGTGCTTGTGTTGCAGGAGCAGGAGCAGCAGGAGTTGGTGCAGGAGTAGATGGAACTGGGGTTGCTTGTGATGTAAGAGGAGTTGTTGTTGGTGTTGAAGTAGTGGTGGTTGCAGGTGCCGGTGTCGAAGTTGCAGTAGATGAAGTAGGTACAGGAGCAGGAGCAGCAGGTGCAGGTGCAGATGTGCTTATTTGATTTTGTGCAATGTTAGGATTAGTACTTATTGCAGGTGCAGGTGTGCTTACAGCAGAAATTGGAGTACTTATAGTTGGAGCAGGAGCAGCAGTTGGCACTGTTGGTGCTACTACAGGAGCAGGTGTAGCACTACCACCGGTACCTGGCATCGTAGCAATCATGCCATCTTTAATAAAATTTGTATCGTTTGATCTCTTCAATCTCTCAGATAACTTAGCAATTCTTGCACTAATCTTAGAAGAAGCATTTTGCATTTGCTGTTCATCAATTCCTTGTGGTGGTGTAGCTTGTACAGGTGGTTGTTGAACAACATCACTAGAAACAGGAGCAGCAGGTGTTGGTGCAGGAGTTGTTGGAGCTACAGGTTTTGAAGAATCAACAGATGTATCAACACCTTGTTGTGGACCTTTTCCTAAATTATTTTCATCAATAGTAGGATCACCAGTTAATCCAGGGTGCGTATTGGATGCTGCTGTATCAACACTCATTGCAGGTCCACTAGTTCCAGGTATGTGACCTTCAGCAGCATTTGCACTAGGCAAAGCAGGTGTTGTTTTAATTGATTGTTCTGCAATAGTAGGATTGCTGCTTATAGGTGCAGGTGCTTTTGGTGTTGGACTTTCTGGAATTAAACCATTGTCTGCTTGGTGATCAGCTACTTGAGCAGCAGTAGAAAAAGTTACTGCTGGAGGTGCAGGTGCTTTTGGAGCAGTTGGTTTTGAACTTGCTGGAGTTACACCAGAAGCTTGTTGGTGAGCAGCTGTTTGAGCAGCAGTAGGTAGAGTTACTTTAGGTGGTGCAGCTGGTGTTTTAGCAACACTTCCACCAGGATTAGCTGGTGCTAGTAGTGCTATACGGTAAAATTTGTATCTTTTGATTCCTTAAGAAAGTATGATAGTCTAGCAATCTTACGAGCAGCACCCTCTTTAGCATTTGGATTACCTTCGTTTGGATCATTAGGGTCATTATCCGTATCTGGATCAGTTATCTTTGCTGAACTTCCTGGTGCTGTTTGAAAATGCATGTTATTGTTTGGTACTGGTGCAGGAGCAGCTGATGGTGCTGGTGCTGGTTGAAAATGCATGTTATTGTTTGGTGCTGGAGCTGATGATGGAGTTGTTCGTGTTGGAGCAGCTGATGGTGCTGGTGGAGTAGAAGCACCAGATGGCTTGTCCCCTTGAACACCTTTAGTAAATTGACTAATAAGAGATCCTGCAGCTGCGGCGGCACCGGCAAATGGTGCAGCAACACCCTTAGCAACATCAGTTGCAGCAGTTCCTACTGCATCAGCAGCACCTGCAACATCATGACGAGCTCTGTCAAATTGATTAGCAGTAGAGTGAGCAACATCAGCTGCAGCAGTTCCTACTGCGTTTCCAGCAGCTTGTGCAGCAGACCCTACACCAGAAGCAGCAGCGCCTACGCCAGTTCCTACGGCGTGTGCAACACCCTTAGCAACGTCAGAAACTTGACTTGGAAGTTTTTGTACTTCGTTTCCTACTGCTGATACTCCTGTGCCTACTGCTCTTGTAGCATCTCCTACACCAGTTCCTACGGCGTGAGCAACATCTTTAGCGCCAGTTCCTACTGCATTTGCAACACCCTTAGCAACATTAGTTGCTTGGCCTGGAAGTTTTGTTACTTCGTTTCCTACTGCCTTTGCAGCAGATCCTACACCAGAAGCAGCATCTCCTACGCCAGTTCCTACAGCGTGAGCAACATCTTTAGCGGCGTTTCCTACTGCTTTTGTAGCCTTGCCTGCAGCTCCTCCTACATCAGAAATAGCTTGACCTAGGTCAGAAATAGGATTCCATCCCCATGCAGTTTTTGTACTACTTTCTTTGCAAAAATCACAGTTAGCGTGGCGAATTGACCATTCTTCGTATACTGCTCGTACAAGCTTAGCTTTAGAGTCACTGACATTAGCAAGCTTGCGATAAGCTACCTTCTCGATGTCTTCTTCAACCATTTGCATGCGTTGAGCTAGTTCTTTGTCGCTGTGAGCGAGGAATAGAAAATCACCAGTTTTTGTAAGCAATTCATGCTTAGCAGTTACTAGTTTTTTACCGGCAATCTTTGCGTCAAAAGCAAGATTTACTGTGTCATCGTAATCGAACATCGAGGTCATCGTGTTACTCCTTATATTGTTCCCGTAGGAACGCTGGACAATAAGCGTTATTCGCTTACTACCTACGACAGATTCCGTATACTTTTAAATGGTAGGAATGGTAGGAATTGAACCCACGACCGAAGGATTATGAGTCCTCTGCTCTTACCACTGAGCTACATTCCCTTGGCTGAGGGACTAGGACTCGAACCTAGAATAAGGGCTTCAAAGGCCCCTGTGTTGCCATTACACCATCCCTCATTGGCTCCCCAGATAGGATTCGAACCTATAACCTAGCGATTAACAGTCGCTTGCTCTGCCGTTGAGCTACCAGGGAATGTTTGGCTAATCGCCCTTTATTACTCTGATGCTATCATCATCAAAATGTTGTGTAGAAAATTCAAATACACGAGCATTTTCTAATCCTATCAATTGATGACGTAGACCCGTGCGTATGTGAAAAGAATCACCAGGTTGTAGAACAATTTGCTCTGCCTGATTAATATCGTCAGTTTCACCGTATACAAGAACAACGGAACCATTCTCTACGTAGAATGTTTCATCTTTAATGTTGTGGTAGTGCCAAGAAAGCCTTTTACCTTTGTTAAAATGAAGAATCTTTGAACAATACTTTTCTGTATTGCAAATGATCTCTTCATAACCCCAACCTTTTGCTACGCATTCTCTAGCTGAAGAAGTGTTCACTATTTATTCCTTTATCATCAACATAGAAGTCACCAGACGGTTTCCCCATAATTAATTGGTGGTATTGACAACCCCAATCTTGCAATTGTTGTTCTGTTAATTCTCGGAAAAGCTCGCTAGCTTTTACTGGGTCATTATCAGTTCTATCCATACCTCTAGCTGTAAAGTAAACAACCTTATGACCTTGGTCATATAAACTGTTTACTTGAACTATAGCATCGTGATATGGTTNTGNTTTTGCGTAATCACCATCGANAGTATTGCATATGGTGCCATCAATGTCAACTACAAACTTCATCTTTCTAGAATCCTTGTTGTTGAGTATGGTTCTATTCTTTCAAAATATTTTACAGTCTTGGCATATTCTTTACCAGGAAATTCTTTGCCCCACCAATCACTACCAGCAAACCAAATATCTGGGTTAAGNTTTTTTACAATATTGATAAGTTGTTCATCTGANTTAAAAAGTACAACATTGTCAACATGTTTTATGGAACTNATAACATATTTTCTATCNTTTTCATTATGAAAAGGACGATCAGGACCTTTTTTCTCTGATACGCGTCTATCAGTATCNATGGCAACTGTGAGGGTTCCACCATAGCTTTTAGCGTGTTCTAATAATGCAATATGTCCTTTATGGATAACATCAAATGTACCAGTCAGGAATAGTTGTTTATTTTCCATTTAAGTATTCTTCTATCGTTCTAAATTTGTGGTCACCCCACTCCTTCTTAGCACATGTGTAGGACTGATATTTACCAACCAAGTGTTCGGGAAATGGAATGATATTTACTTCACCATTATACTGCTTTGCAACGGCATTTGCAACTTCTTCAAAACTTCTTGGATTACTTGTACCAAGATCNTAGATACCAGATCGTTTGTCGTTGTTTAATACTATATCTACAACATCATCTACACAAATAAAGTCTCTTTTAAAATTTTCTGATCCTTCAAATAGATTAAGTTTACCAGACTCTTTAATTTGCCACGTAAATTTGCTAACTGGNCTTGCCTGGTCACCTTTATGTTCTTCTCCGTCACCATAGACGTTGAAATAACGAAATCCTTGTATAAACTTAAAATCATCGATATTGTCTTGTACCCAGTAATCAATCTGCAATTTAGACATNGCATAATGATTNATAGGGTTAGGTATACCNTCCAAATTGCCATAAACTGAAGCTGATGATGCATACTTNATTGGAATACCGTGATCTCTAGCTTTTTCCAACAATGCCAGAGTGAACTCTATGTTGTAATTATANAATAGTCTAATATTTTTTTCTGTGGTGCTTGATATAGCACCCTGGTGAAGAATAAGTTTAACTTGATCCCATGCATTAAAATTGGAAAGGAAATAATGACAGTCTTGTTGATTGACTATCAATATACGTTGTCCATCAAGAGCTTTTAAGAAGTTCTTGCCAATGAACCCTTCGGATCCAGTNAGNATAATCAAACCGATTCCCATTCTTCGTGATTGTATTCACCATTATGGTCCCAATATAGTTCAGATCGTGAAGCAGGGTAAACAATATCCCAATCTGTAAATTCGTAACCATTATCAACCAATACATCATTTCTTATAGCAATCATATCGTCAGAATGAATCCAAACAGGAGTATATCCATGTGAGTTGAACATTTTTTTAAATGCATACGGAGAAGCACCGTACCATCCGTTGTTTGACCACAACCAATTAATATCATATTTGCGTGTTTGGCTTTCATAAGGTTCAAAACGAACATTGTTTTCAACCATCACCACTCTAGGAGAATACTTATTAAGCATTGCATCAGTAATCCAGTAATCCATTCCATCAAGATCAATTGATACAAAATCTGGCGACTTTGGAACATTGTGCTTATCAAATAGATCACAAATGTTATCTTTGGAAATCCATTCCATGTGATAATTAATTGTGGTGTTATTTACATGTCTACTGTATTGTTCATCACCTTCCATAAGAAGGCCATTCCAACCATTCATGTGCAAGTATGCTGTATTAGACAGTTCTGGCCAATCAGTGGCACCAAACTCAACATAATACTTATTGGTGGTACCTATCTTGTCAAATGTATATTCAATAAATGAGTCTTGACCTTTTTGAGAAAACCCTTTGCTTATTGCTGGAACCTGATTGTATCTTAGAATTGTCATATAGTGGTCACTCCTCGGTGTTTTACAACTTCTGATGCACACTCATTGGCATACACAATACTTTGTTCAAGATCTTGACTATTGACGTATTTAACAACCAAAGCTGCCATAAAAGCATCGCCAGCACCTGAAGAATCTTTGACTTCCATTCTTTTAACAGAATACCGTTTGCCATTGTATTCACATCCATGACCACCCATTGTGTGAATAATCTTATCTTTATAAGCATTTGTTATATCAGGATCAGAATTATTGTATTCGTAATCATTGATTTTGATTATGAAAGCTTTCTTTGCCCATTTTCCTAGTTTTTTCTTTGTATCAAGGAATACACGTGGATGTGATTTACAAATTGTTTCAATGTCATCTTCTGTCAAGAATCCTTTATTGTAATCAGAAATAACAATGACTTCATATTGTTTATAATCAATTGGTGTATCAAATATACCGTAGTTAGGTTCTGTATCTACTCTAAAGAACGTATGNTTAGTAGCTTCATGCACATATCTTGTNTTAGTAATAGATTCCCAATTGTCATTGGTAATAATACTGCAATCTTCAACAATTGTTATATTTCGCAGTACGTTCATTGCCATACCTTCGTTCTCTTCTTGATGTAGAACATTCAATACTGGTACTGGCACGTCAGGAGCAAGGCGCACTGCGTCACAATAGACAAATACGTCTTTACAACTTTCACCTATCACTAGGATACGTTTCATTTTAGTATCTAGACTTCTTTTCAATAATGATAGCTGGACGATTACTCATAGCAGCATTCATAAACGCAAGAACTACTTCTCTAGCATCGGTAGGTTCAATTACTGGAATAGTTACTGCAGTTTTGAGAACATCAGTAAAGTCTTGTGAGTGTGTAATACCAGAATAGAACGGACCAGAATCAGCAGACACTGCACGCACAATAACAGGCACTTTGAATTCACCGTGCGAGATTCTTTCAATCTTGTCTAAGTGGTTTACAATAGCATCCATAGCAACCATCATAAAATCATGACGTTCGAAGTAAACAACTGGCTTAAAACCTTCAAATGACATACCAATAGCTAGACCCATCATCAAGTTTTCAGCAACAGGTGTTTCAATTTTTTGTTCTGCTGGTACACCTTTCAATGTACCCATAGCATCACCTCTTGCTACGTTATAACCAATAAAGACAGCTCCTTCACTACCTAATTTTGTCATAACTTGTTCCATAGTATCTTTATATGAAGCACCTTCAGTATCTACAGGAGGATTCAAATATTCATATGGTTCAAGAGGTGGAAAGTACTCATCGTCAGTCTTTTTTACAGCTTGCGACAAGTCAATCATACCGGGTTTACGTGCATGTGGGTAAGTGATGTCATATTGATATTTCTTTACACACTTAAAAGGCCATTCAAAATGAGCAGTGCTACCCCAACGCTCTTCATTGGTTGCTTCTACTGAACGGTTGTTGGCTTCAATCACGAAAGTACATGGTAGATCCATGCCTTCTACATAACGAGCAGCTTCGAACAAGTGACCATTGTCTTCTGTGCCATCTCCAACAAAACACCAGACCTTTTGGTCAGATCCCTTCTTTTTTAGAGCAAGAGCAATACCAGCTGCGATAGCAGGTGTACCACCAATGATTGCGGAGCAGAAGAAATTACGTTCTCTGTCATAAACAAACATACTTCGTCCATTAAGGATGCGATCTTCCAATACATCCTCAGGGATACCGTGTAGTAGAGCGTGATAGTGGCTACGGTGGTTACTAATAACGTAATCACCTTCCTTGATATCCTTAAAGATATCAATTAGCTGTTCTTCATTGCCACCTGATAGGTGAAACAAGAATGGCAATTTATTATCTAAGTAAAGATCACCAATTCTATTCTCAAAAGCAATTAGCTCTTCAGGTGTCCAATTACGCTTATCCATTTTATTTATCTTCCATTTCAATCATGATTCTACCGGCACTACCGTTCTTAAGTGTATCAAATGCTTTGTTAACATCATACAATTTATATTGATGAGTTACAATTTTATCAATATTAAGTTTACCATCTTTGTTGAGGCTGACATATCGGGGAATATCTTTCGAGGGATCTGTCTTGCCACCTTGTGTAGCTTTGATGCTGAGTCCGTTGCCATTAAAGAAAGAAAGAGCGTTAGCGATCTCCAAAGATTCACCTGGTTTAGGTTGACCCACTAGGATCATTCTACCATTGTTAGATAGATAACCAAAACTCTTTTTGATTGCATCAATGTTGCCCGTAGTATCAATTACTACGTCTACTTTTCCATCAAATTCATATTTGTTACTAAAGAACTTGTCAGCACCAGCATCAAACGATAACCATGCTTTATCTTCTTTATTATCAATAGCAACAATTGGATTCACACCACGTAAAACTGCACCTTGGATTAGGTTTAGACCAACTCCACCAGTACCTATGATAGCAACGCTTTCACCAATCTTAAAATCACACTCATTGTCAATAATGCCAAGTGCAGTAGTTAAACTACATCCAAGAAGGGCAGCAAAATGATTGGGAGTATCAATAGGAACTGCAGTAAGTCTATTTTCTGAAACTATAGAGTATTCACTTAGTGTGGTAACCTTACCACTACTGATAGTCTTGCCATTAAGTACATATTCTGGGAACGGAGCTTCAATTCCATTTCCTACACGCCAATGCATGACTACTTTGTCACCAGGTTTAACAGTGGTAACACCATCACCAATTTCTTGTACAATGCCACAGCCTTCGTGACCCATAAGGTGAGGTAAAAATTTACCATTACCTTTATTGCCATTAATCTCATGTAACTGAGAACCACAAATACCGCTAACAAGTACCTTTACAAGCACTTGGCCAACTTTCAATGATGTAAGTTCTATGTCTTCTACTGATAGTGGAGCGTTTAACTCTCTTAGAATAGCAGCTTTCATTAGATCAACTCGTAAAGTGACTTGATAGTACGGAATTTGTCGTTAAGGTCAAATGTTCTAGCCATATCACGGTAAGGAACATTTGTATTAACACGATCAAGCAAAGATATAAAATTTTCAACTGTTTTCATGCTTTCATTATTCACAGAAGCGATAAATGGTGCATTTGGTACACCGATAATGTTTTTGCAACGCTTAGCAAGTTTACCAATGTCAATTAAGTTTAGATTGTAATCTTGCGTGCTACGATATCCATCAACTTTGACGGTTGTGATGACGTTATGACCTTCATTGTTCAGTTTCTTTAACAATGCAGCAAAACTCTTGTCTTGCTCTTCTCTAGACATCCGAAGGATAGGGCTAACAGGGTAACCATTAATAATCAAGTAGTCAAAGTCTTCATCCAATACATCTTTTGCAAAACATGGTTCATTTAGAATAGTTTCTTCAATAGAATCAAATGGTTGTTGCAGATGTGGCAGTTGTTTAGCTAGGTAATTACCAATTTCGTATGACCACATAAAATAACTGCTCAATGTGCTATCTTGCTTTGATACGTGGTGTGATTCATAAAGACTGTCACCAAGTATGGCATGACACCATAAGTCAATAGAGTAACGTGGGTGTGGCATATCAACAAATTTAATATTTTTATCAAGTATTAGTTCTGCTAGCTGTTCTCGGTAATTAACAGGAATGAAAACTTTAGCATTAATCTGTGGATTCTTTTCGCATAGTTTATTTACTACGTGTAATGCTACAATACAATCACCGTAGCCTTTATCACAATGGAAATACAAATCGTTGGTCAACAAAAGATCTAGATTTGGCATTTATATAACTTTATCGAAGACCAGAGATGATTGTGGTGATTTGAGCAACAATAGGGTTAGGAATACCTGCTGGAGCTTCAGTCCATACATGTGAACCATACTTAATAGGATCATTATTAATATTTTCCATCATAGGACCTTTACAAAGTGCAAATCATTGTATTGGTGCAGACTAATACCTACATGTTCAGACTTTGGTTGAAATGTTGTAAATACTCCTATAATGGCAAGAGCAACTGCAATTATTGTTAATGATTTCTTCAACATTATTATTCTTTCTAATAAATTGGCGATCTCGATGGGACTTGAACCCACGACCCCTTCCGTGACAGGGAAGTGCTCTAACCAAACTGAGCTACGAGACCAGAAGAATTACTTCTTCTTGGGTGTAGCTTTCTTGGCAGCTTGTACTTTCTTGGCAGCAGCCTTAACTGGAGTAGGTACTACTTTTGGCTCCGATGAAGGCAAAACCTTTGGTGCTGCAGATTGTGGTAGTGTTCCAAGAAGCCAACCAAACTTAGGGTATTTCTTTTCTAGTGTACTGATTGCTGTGTAATACAGACCAGAAACAACAGGTGTCAACACAGCGAATGTACCGGTGTTCAACTTACCCCACTTGGATGTACCCCAAGCAATAAGAGCACCAACAATGGCTGCAACAAATGCACGACCTGTTGCTCTTGTTGTAGTTGTATTAAGTGGACTTGACATTATTCTTTCTCCTTATTATTGGTGAATTTGACGGATACCTGAACACCATTAACTTGAGTACGTAGGCTGTTGAGAAGTCCAGCGATAGTTTCGCTGATCTCTTGGCTTGCGAGCTCGTCGCTTTGGGTATTACGGGCATCATAACTTATGGATATAACAGCTTTTTTCATAAGAATGAATATAATGCATATTTTTGTAAAAGTCAAGCTTTTTACAAAAAATTATTATTATGCAATAATATTGAAAGAAGCAGCTAAATCAGCTGGCATCATTTGATATGGGTTTCTATCAAATATGACACCACCGGCCCACAATGATTGAGCTACTACTGCACTGCAAATCATTGTGTTGCTATTTGTAAATTGCAACTTAATACCTGTGATTAAATCCAGGGTAATACTGACTATGGTAAAGAAACCATACTTATCCTTAATAAAGCTTTTGCAAGCAGACACCGTTTGATCACGGCTTTGTTTGTTAAGCTTTGTTGTGACGTAGTAATACTCTACATCAGCATACTCACTAATATTGCTAGTTATTACTCCACGTCCTACTGCCTCAACAATGGTTCCATCTTCGCCAATAATCATTGCAGCATGATTCCATCGAGAAAATGGCTTCATTTTACCATGATATCTAATAAATTGACCAAATCGAATTAACTTGGCTAGGACACCTGTAGTTGATACCAAAATAAAGTCTCCTGGGACATATTGTTTTGGATCTTCACCTGCGGCATATATCTTATATGTCGAAGTCATTTATATCGCCTTCATAATCGTATGTTTCATTAATTCCAAAGAAGGATCCGTAAGCTGCACCACCTAGCGGATGCTCACCGACACCCAACATATCTAATGTTGATCCATATTCTCTTTTAATACCTTGTTCATCTTCTTCTTCTTTATTATCTATCACAGATGCTGTAATACCAGCAAGTGGTGCTGATGAAGATGACAAATCATAATCTTTGTTGCGTTCTACACCTAGTTGTGTACCTTGTTCATTACCAGGTTGAGTTACAAACCAGCTAGCACCGCTTATAGGGGCTCCTCCGCCAATTCCGGTACCTGGGTTAGCCTTCTCATGCAATCCACCGTCTCTAGGTGGGTCTCCGACGCTTTGAAAGCCATTTGGTTTGTTAAGAGTAAAAGCACTACCTGCATCGGTATCAATAGCAATACGTTTAAAACCACCAAGAACGGCGGGAAGTGGACGATGTTGCTTTGCACCAGTTTCTAATTGATCTTGTGGACCAGTTTCTACTCTATTGGCATCACTAGTAAGATCAGCAGGTGTTAAACCATGTACAAAAGATTGGTCTTCCGAAATAAGGTCGGTGGGGTCTGCGTATTTAACGCTAGCGTGGTGTCCAAGAGTGTCATCTGGATCTGCATCGATTTGATACTTAGGAACACGGTTAAGAGGAGTGTTTAATTTTTCATCTACGCCAGTATTACCGGTATTAGGGTCAACATTGGGGGCAAAAGCTCCTACACTTCCTGCACCCGTAGAACGTTCACCGAAATCCATGATTCCTGCTTGTGGCAGTCGTAGGATTTGGATTTTGCGAATAGCATCCTGAGCAGTAACGCTTTCAACAAATTGATTCCAAAGAATTTTATCTCTAGCAAGTGTTGATGTTAGCTCTGAGCCAAGTGATAGGGTAAGTATAAAACCNTCATCATGAACAGTTACTTCTGGATCTGCTTCGTAACCCTCAAATTGTGACATTATAGAACGAATGATGCCTTCACGGTTGTCTTTAGTCACATAAGGATTAAAAACACAGCGAAAATTCTTCCTCTGTAGTCCAAGAGAATTGCTCATATACTACATACGCGGATACTTGAGCTTTTTAAACCGTTCTAGGCTAGTGCCTTCATATCTACGACATAAGTAATCAAGGGAAACAAACATTGGGTCATAGCTTCCGCCATTAACTTGATGTTTAACGACAATACCACGCCAGTGAGCATTACCCTGAGGTCCTTTGTAGTTTTCATCATGCAGATAACAAGCACCTGCTACGAGGCCATGTTGGGATCGTGCTCCACCATCTCTACCATCACCATTTACATATCTCAGACCATAGAGAAGAGTCTGCTGGTGCCCCATAGTAAAAGAATGACCAATGCTCTTAAGACGACCATCGATTGTTCCACCATAAGGATTACCCGTCATTGGGTTATAAAAGAAGTGACTGTAAGCTACGCCATCAAGCCATAGAATTTCTTTGAATGGCTTTACTTGCCATCCAGTACGAGCGTAATCAAGGTCGTCTGTGCTAAACAATCCATCAATTTGAGCATCATTTTCAGTTGCACGGTTAATACGGTCTTCGTG
>Ga0007842_1000015_pt1 | contig 20684 bp, 10 predicted proteins | sample CryBogCBE10Sep07_FD_54988 | JGI IMG/M metagenome (GOLD analysis project Ga0007842, IMG submission 54988) | Freshwater microbial communities from Crystal Bog, Wisconsin, USA - CBE10Sep07 | ecosystem: Environmental > Aquatic > Freshwater > Lake | place: Crystal Bog, Wisconsin, USA | collected... | reverse complement strand
GAGTTACTTGAGCACCCGAACGTAGACGTGCAAGCACTGGTGTCGGCACGGTTTGGGAACAAGACGACCATTGAGGAAACTCGTACTGCTCGGTTCATTGGTATGGCAGACCGTGGGTTGTTCCCTGTGCCCCTGCGGTACTACGGTGCACACTCAGGCCGCTGGTCGGGGCAAGACTCTGTGAACTTGCAGAACCTACCTAGCCGTGGGGAGAACGCAGGGAAGATCAAGAAGGCTATCTTGCCGCCCGAAGGCTATGTGATTATTGATTGCGACTCTGCACAGATTGAGGCACGTACGTTGGCGTGGCTTGCAGGTCAGCATGACCTCGTTGATGCATTTGAAAGGAAAGATGATGTCTACAAGATTATGGCGTCGGCAATTTACGGCAAGCCCGTTTCGGAGATCACCAAAGACGAACGATTCGTCGGCAAAACTACGATTCTTGGTGCAGGCTATGGCATGGGGGCGGCGAAGTTTAAAGCACAACTTAAAAATTTTGGTGTTGAAGTATCGGGCGAGGAAGCTAAGCGAATCGTTGATACTTACCGAACTACATATCCGAAAATTACTAGGCTCTGGAAAGCGGCTGAAGAAGGTCTCAAAGCGTTATCGTTTAACAACGGGGCGCAGGTGGACGCGCAGGGCGTAATCAAGGTTGTGCCGAACAAAGGGTTTTCCCTACCCAATGGTTTGTTTATTCAATACCCAGACTTGCAGAAAGTTTCAGTAGAGAACAAAGACCAGTGGCGCTATATGTCCAAGGGGCGGCCTGTGTACATCTATGGTGGTAAGTGTGTGGAGAACTTCACGCAAGCTGTGGCCCGAATCATTGTGGGTGAGCAGATGCTGCGGATATCAAAAAGATATCAGGTGGTGCTTACCGTACATGATGCTGTGGCTTGTGTTGCACCCGCCGCCGAGCGGGATGAGGCTGTGCGCTTCGTTGAGGAGTGCATGTCATGGCGACCCAAGTGGGCTAAAGATTTACCGCTGTCCTGTGAATCAGGGGTTGGTTTGTCATACGGCGACTGTTAGAATAGGCGGTCAAATCAACGTGGTAAATCTATGGCACTAGCTCATTCGTACTCGGCAATCAAAGACTTTGAATCCTGCCCCCGTAAATACCACGTTGTCCGTATATTAAAGCAAGTCAAACAGAAAGACACAGAAGCTACCCTTTATGGGACTGCTGTGCATAAAGCATTTGAAGAGTTCATCCGTGATAAAACACCACTTCCAGAAACTTTTAAGAGTTACGAGCCATTCGTGGAACGTCTCGCCCAAATCCGTGCAGACGTACGATGCGAAGAAAAATTGGGAATACGTTCGGACTTCACCCCATGTGGATTTTTTGACAAAGACGTATGGTTCCGAGGCATACCCGACTTCCTTGCCATTGACCGCGAGAGAGGCGTTGCCCGCTTAGCCGACTACAAAACTGGTAAGACTAGCCGTTACGCAGATGTCGGTCAGTTAGAGCTTATGGCGGCTATGGTTATGTCGCACCACCCAGAAATAAATATCGTCAAGGGCGCATTGCTTTTTGTGGTGGTCGGTGATGTAATTAAGGCTGAGTTCAGTCGTGAACAGTTACCTGAAATCTTTTCTAAATGGGCGGGTAGGGCTAACATGATTGAAGCCGCCGTAGATCACGGCGTATGGAACCCCAAGCAGTCGGCCCTCTGCAGGTTTTGTCCAGTTAATACTTGTGAGTACAACAATGGCAACTAAACGAAATTACGCCAAGGAGGAGAAGTACGAAGACTCCCCCAAGCAAGTCAAGATGCGTGAAGCACGTAACAAGGCTCGTAAAGAATACGAGGCCAAGCATGGCAACCTGCCAAGCACCGTAGACGTAGACCATATCAAACCCCTGAGCAAGAAGGGCAAGCCCTTGGCTCTGAGTAACCTGCGGGCTGTTAGCGAGTCTGCTAACCGTAGCTTTGCGCGTGGCAAGAAGGGGCAGTTGGTTTCACAAGTTAGCAAAAAAGAACGTGCACAATCACGTTCAAAGTAAGGTATCATTGGTTCCATCGTGGTTGCTTCGTTAGAAGCGTTTAGCTAGGTAGGCAACTACCTAGCTATTTTTCTCCACTATAAGTTATACATTGTTTAATCATGCAAATCATCGACAATCGCGCACTACTGTTTAACACCCGCAAGGCAGACCAAATTACTGCCTTGATTCCCAAGAGCAAAATCCTGCAACAGAATGGGGATATGTCTCAAATCCTAGTCAACTGGGACTTTGACTCAACGCAACTGCTACGCAATATAGGTATCAAGGACGTGCCCTCACCGATCACGGCGAAGTACGCTTGGCCGGGGGTATATCAGCCGTTCGATCACCAACGCACCACTGCAGAATTCCTAACGCTACATCCACGTTGTTTCGTGTTTAACGAGGCAGGTACAGGTAAGACCAGTGCGGCGGCATGGGCGGCTGACTACCTAATGAATCAAGGGCGGGTCAAGCGGGTGCTGGTGGTGTGCCCTGTGTCGATCATGGACACAGCGTGGCGGTCAGATTTATTTAAGACGGTGATGCACCGTACAGTGGCTATCGCCCAAGGCTCTCGTGAGAAACGTGCGGCCATCATTAACGGCGGATATGAGTTCGTCATCATTAATTTTGACGGCGTGAAGGTAGTTACCGCTGAGCTTGCGGCTGGTGGGTTTGATTTAATCATTGTGGACGAAGCCAATGCAGTCAAGAGCGTGACGACCGACCGCTGGAAAGCCCTTGCGTCTTTGCTGAAACCCACGACTCGTTTGTGGATGATGACGGGTACACCTGCATCGCAGTCCCCGCTGGATGCCTACGGCTTGGCTAAGCTTGTGAACCCTGAGTCTGTGCCTAAGTTCCTTGGCTCGTTCCGTGACAGGGTTATGTTAAAAATTAACCAATACAAATGGGTTCCACGGCAGGAGTCCAAAAACATAGTGCATGAAATACTGCAACCTGCTATACGGTTTACCAAGGCTGAGTGTCTGGACTTGCCCGACCTGCTGTATTCCAATCGTGAGGTTCCGCTGACGCCACAACAAGCCAAGTACTACAACGCCCTCAAGCATCAGATGATGACGATTGCGGCAGGGGAGGAGATCACTGCAGTCAATGCCGCCTCAATGCTTAACAAACTTCTGCAGGTTTCGCAAGGGGCAGTCTATACGGACAATAAAGAAATCGTTGAGTTTGATGTTACCAACCGCTTCAACGAGCTGGTAGAGGTGATCGAGCAGACAGACAACAAGGTATTAGTGTTTATCCCATATAGGCACACCCTGCAGATGGTGGAGAATTCGCTCCTCAAACAAGGCTACACAGTGCAGACAATCCACGGCGGCGTATCGGCTACGACACGAGCAGAGATCATTAAGGAATTCCAGACCGAAGACGAACCACGTATACTTCTGCTTGTACCGCAAGCGACTGCACACGGCATCACGTTAACCCGAGCCGACCAAGTGGTATGGTGGGGCCCAGTTGCCTCCACAGAAATCTACCTGCAAGCCAACTCCCGAGCGCACCGAGCAGGTCAGACCAATCACGTCACAGTGACGCACCTGCAGGGCAGTCCTGTTGAGAAGCGCATGTACGTCATGCTGCAAAACAAAATCGACCTTCATCAAGGATTAGTTGATCTTTACAAACAGGAGCTTGATATGTGACCTTAAACAATGTATAATTTAATCTCGTTCAACGCAAATCAAAGGAATCAATATGAGTGATGTAAGCAAATTGGTGCGGGTATACATCAAAATACGCGACGCCAAGGAAATTAAAAAGAAGCAGATGGAAGAAGAACTAGCTGCTCTCGACCACCAACTAGAAGCCATTGAGCAGGAACTGCTTGAGGTATGCAAATCTACAGGCCAAGACGGTGGCAAGACCCCGTTTGGTTCATTCACTAGGGGCGTCAAAACCCGATACTGGACTAGCGACTGGGACAGTATGTACAAGTTCATCCGTGAGCACGATGTGCCAGACCTTTTGGAAAGACGAATTGCCCAGACTAATTTCAAGCAATTTGTCACCGAAAATCCGGGGCTCATGCCTGCAGGTGTTAACGTTGAGTCCAAGTACTCAATCACTGTTCGTCGTTCTAAATAACTTAAGGAAATCAAATGAGTAACCTAACCCTTTTCAAATCCGGCTCCGTCATCCCCGACTACCTGCGTGAAGCAAATGACTCCACCACCAGCGACATTGCTGGTAACTCCGGTGGCAAACAAATCTCAATCAAGGGCGGCGTGTGGCGCATGATTGTTGGCGGCGAAGAAGTCTCCAAGAATGAAGACCGTGCCATGAACTTCGTCATCATTGCATCAGGCAAGGGCGTGACCCGCACGTTCTACGCAGAGAAGTATGAAGAAGGCAAGGACATCAAACCAGCTTGCTGGTCTGCCGAAGGTGAGAAGCCCAATGAAGAAGTGCCAAACCCCCAGCACCCCACCTGCATGGGCTGCCCACAAAACATCGAAGGTTCCGGCGAAGGTAAGTCCCGCGCTTGCCGCTTCAGCAAGCGTTTGGCTGTGACTTTGGAAAACGATATCAGCGGCAATGTGTACCGTATGTCTGTGCCTAGCAAGTCTTACTTTGGTAAGGCTGAGGGTGAGAAGATGGGTCTGCAAGCCTTTGGTAAGTTCCTCAAGGGTCACGGTCTGCCGATCACTGGCATCGTTACCGAAGCCCGCTTTGATACCAGCGAAGCTGTGCCTGTTCTGAAGTTCCGTGCTGTGCGCCCCCTGACTCGTGAAGAGTGGAACACCGCCAAGTCCCAGAGCGAAAGCGAAGACGCCAAGCAAGCCATTGAGTTCAAGATGGTTCCTAGCAAGAGCGAAACTGCCCCTGCCCTGCCTGCGGCTTTCAAGAACACACCTGCTATCAAGCATGAGGAAGCTGAAGAAGTTGAGGACGCACCCGTCAAAGAACCCGTGAAACGTACCGTGAAACAAAAGGCTGAACCTAAGCCTGAGGTAGCTAAGAACGTCTCAGACATCCTGAACGACTGGGCAACAGACGACGATGAATAAACCGGTAAGGGGGTACGACTCCCTTTTCATCCAGCGAGTAAAGTCAGCCGACTTGGATAAGGAAGTCAAGGCGCTAGCCTTGGCATGTATAAAACATGCAGTATCCATTAGTCAAGCGGCAGACTTGCTCAAAGTTACACGGGCGACTGTGTACAACTGGATGACAGGGCGAACAAAACCGTACCCCAAATATCTGGCAGTGATGCCTGAAGTTACAGCGCAAATTAAACAGCAGTAACCAAATCCGGTGGGCGGCAGGGAGACTTGCCGCCCTTTTTCCCTCTTAGCTATGCCGAGGCTATGTGAATGATTTTCTGACAACNATATTGCCCACTGAAGGGCACTACTGCACAGTCGGTATCCGTGCGGGTAAGATCAAGCAGTCGTTTCATAGGACGATTGAAGACGTTGATGAAGTTGGTATTGGGCTGAATTCCCAAGGTGTTGATGCATATTTTGCGTTGGCTTCATTCAAACTGATGTCCAAGCGGGAAGCAGATAACTCACTTTTTCTGCGCTCGTTTTTTCTTGACCTAGACTGTGGGGAAGGTAAGCCGTACGCTGACCAACCCGAAGCTGCACAGGCGCTCAATGCGTTTTTGCAAGCAACTAATTTGCCAAGCCCTACCGTGGTTAACTCGGGTAATGGGCTACATGTGTACTGGCCTCTTGATACGAATGTACCGTCTGATATTTGGTACGGCTACGCCAAGGCGCTCAAACAACTTTGCAAACAACACAACCTTTATGCTGACCCAGCGGTAACTACTGACCGCGCTCGTATCCTGCGTATTCCCGGAACGAACAACTATAAAAACGATCAAGCACGACCTGTACAAATAATGCACCAAGGGTTAGTAACACCCTTTGAAGTGTTTACTGCGGCGCTACCGCAGCCAGCGATGGACTTGTCCTTTGCCAAGCAGTTTGGTATGGACGAAACAAGTAACGACATTGCAGGGGGTGAATACCCTAAGTCGTCATTCACAAAGATTGTTAAGCGCAGCATGGGTGAAACCGGCTGTGCACAGATTAAAAACGCATTAGTAAACGCTGCTACGCTTGAAGAACCCCTATGGCGGGCAGCACTGTCGATCGCTGTACGTTGCGAAGACGGAGCCAAGGCTATCCATAAGATATCCAAGGCGCACCCAAGTTATACGGCAGAAGATACTGAAGCCAAAGCTGCTGAAACTAAAGGCCCTTACACTTGCCAGTGGTATAGGGAGAATTATTCTGAAGGTTGCAAGGGTTGCAAACACTTGGTCAGTAGCCCGATCGCCCTTGGCAGAATCGTAGAAGAAACGGTTCCCGATAATGACACGTACATCATTGAAAAGCCAGCGGACGAAGTTACCCCTGCGATCACGCTGAGCATCCCTGCCTATCCGTTCCCATATTTCCGTGGTGCAAATGGAGGGGTATATAGAAAAGTGCAGGACAAAGACGGCAACGAAGATCAGGTTGAAATTTACCCACAAGACCTGTATCTGACTGAACGGTTCTTTGATCTGGACGAGCATGGCACAGGCGAGGGTGAGTTGGTTGGCATCAACCTGCANATGAAGATGGACGGTGTGCGTAGGTTCTACGCCCCNGTTACCAGTTTGTTTAGCCCAGAGAAACTTAGGGACACCTTAGTCAAGAACGGGGTAGTTGTTTATGGCAAGGAGATCAATACACTTATGGCTTACTTTGCATCATCAATAAAGAAGCTGCAGGATAAATATGCAGCAAACCGCACCCGCAGTCAGATGGGGTGGACTCCTGACATGGCAGGCTTTGTGATCGGTGAAATCGAGTACACCCCCAGCACAACTAAGCTTGCGCCCCCGACCAGCACGACCAGACAGTTTGCTGGTTTGTTTAAACCACGTGGCACATTGGAAGAGTGGAAGAAGATCGTTAACTTCTATAACCGCCCCGAACTTGAGTCACATGCCTTGGCGTTCTTCACAGGGTTTGGCTCACCCCTACTGCGGCTCATGGACATCAAGACTATTCGTGGTATGCAACTGCACTTGAAGTTCAACGGCTCAGGCTCGGGCAAGTCAACTGCCCAGATGGTGATTAACTCAATCTTTGGTGAGCCTGATACCCTGCTGATGAAGCAGGACGACACCATGAATTCCAAGATGCAGATGCTTGGCATGATGAACAGCCTGTGCTTTACGATTGATGAAATTACTAATGAGACCTCAGAGAACTTGTCCTCTATGTCGTACGGGTTTAGCTCGGGTCGGGGCAAGCACCGCATGGATAACCAAAGCAATAAGCTGCGGGAGAACAAAACTACATGGTGCAACTTTACTGTGACCTCAGGTAACCACTCTGTTGTAGACGCCCTGCAGCAGATCAAGAGCACCGCAGACGGTGAGTTACGCCGTGTGTTAGAACTTACGCTTAGACAATATCGTGGCGCTACAAAGCAAGAGATTGACCAAGTATTCAACAAGCTATCAGACAACTACGGCGTGGCGGGCCCGATCTTTATTCAGCACGTCCTAGCTAACATGGACTCGATCAGGACTGCGTTGTTTGACATGCAGCAGAAGATTGACAAGGAACTGGATATTGACCAGACCGATCGGTACTTCTCTGTTTACTTGGCTTGCTGCTTTGTGGGTGCGTTGATTGCACAGAAGTTGGGTCTGCATGAGATTGACATCCCACGGGTTTACAAGTATGCAACGAACGAAGTGCAACGTGCACGGGCTCATACCAAAGCGAGCGTTGGCGATCTCAATATCGTGGCTCAGGAAACCCTAGCGGCCTTTGTGAATGAAAACATTAATAACGTATTAGTTATTGCCAAGTCCACTGGTTCAGTTCCGCAGGCTCCGATCATCTCGCCCCGAGGTGAACTTAAAATGCGCTACTGCCCAACGACTAAGGAACTTACAATTCCCGCTGCAGAACTACGAAACTTTTTTAGTAGAAAGCAGGTGGATGTCCGTGAAAGCGTATTGCTCATGACTAAGAGTGGTTTGCTCAAGCACGAAGGCAGGTCTGTTCCAGTTCGTATTGGTTCAGGGGCGCTAGGCGGTTTGGGCGGCATCCAAGTCCGTTGCTATGTATTTGATGGAGATGCCCTTGGCTTCAAAGAATCAGCCTTCATCCCAGAAAAGCCAGAAGAAGCCGAACCAGAACTCGATATCTGAGGTACTGGTTGTACAAGGAACACCGTTCTTTATACCGTGGGGGCAACTGGGCCCCCACAACTCTTTCTTCCTGCCGACAACTGCAACTCCTAAGCAGGTGCTAGAAGCACTGCAACCGGTAACTGCGGCTCTAGGCTATGAGTTTGATGCCCGCCCCCGATGCGAATACGATCGCTATGGGGTACGGGTCTGGCGTACTTACTGACGCACCATCTTCTCGGCTTCACGCACCCAGCCGACCAACTCATTTTCGTAATTACCAATGTCTCTTATTTGTTTAGTGCGTTCGGCGCTATCGGGAATTTCTTCTGCACCTTGAGGGCTTTCAAGGAAATTGCGGTACGCACGGGTTTTAGACAATTCAGACAGAGCATGCTGGACAGGCTTAGCTAACATCAAATCGTTTGCGTTTTCTGTTTGGTATCGCAGGGCGGCATCCATATCAGTTTTAGCTAAGTCATTCAATGTAGTCAGCTTGGGCAATACACGTTCCCGCAGTGCGTAGAACTCATCCTTTGGATTAGTCAGATTTGCTTCGTCGTAATAGTATGCGCTCAACCCAAGCAATTTAGCATAGGGGGTATCAGCCTTGCCGGGGTTAATCGCTTGATTGACAAACATATTGACCATTGCGGGGATTGTGCCAAAGTAACTATTAAGTACGGTATCAATATGAATTGGCGATACCTGTACCCCAAACTCGTCGTGAGCAAACTTAGCCACAGCAATTGCGGTTTCAGAAGTATTACCGGCTCTGCGGGAGAAAGGCTCTTCCTGCTTCTGGTGCGTACCCTCAAGTTCACGTCCTGTTAAGAATGAATGATTGGTAGTAAGTTCAAACAACGGACGCAGGGCCAGAGGAATGGTGTTACCAAGAACTCGGTCCCCAGTTTGATTCCATGCATAAGCTAATGCAGCACCTACCGCTTCGCTTGCCAGTTGTTCCTCAGGTGTGCCTTGACGGTGGAAGTAGCCCACCATATTTTCAATAGCAACTTTAGTAATTGCCATATCGCCCCGCACGGGGATGCGTACACCATCACCCATTACCCAGCTTTGGTCCCGCATGCGGCGGTTCATTTTCTCGTAGTCATCGTCACCGCTCTTAGCAATTGCGTAAATCAACGACAAGCCTGCATAGATCGCCATGTTTTGCAAGAACAGTTTTTGAGCGGCGGCTTTATCTAACCCAGAGGGTGCATCAATACCAGTAGCTGCGCGGTAGGTAACATCCAAAGATTGCAATGTGGCGTTCATAAACGGCACGACTGATACCAAGTCACGCACAATTTGGTTTGCCCCACGGCGTCGGAAGTTAATTAACTCACGGGCTTTTGTTTCCGCTAACGCTGCATTTTGATTTTTAGATGCCCGCATCTCATCGTCGTAAAGGGCTTTACGAACTGCCAAGTCAGAGCCATGCGTGATGCGTTCAAGGCGATGCACAAAGGCTCCCCATTTACCACGCTCACGAATACCCAAGTCATACATCAGGCTCTCACCGGGGTTATATCCTGTGGAGGTGTAATCAACTTCACCTGCTAACCCAAGCTTGCGCATCTGTTCTTCTATGCCGTGCATCTTAGGTGTGCGACCAGACACGTCCCCAATGAACCCTTTGATTTCGTGGTAAGTCAACTTACCAAAATTGGCAAATGCATCGTAAACAAACCGTAGCGGGTTATGAACTTGAGATGTTATAAGTGCACCTTGCACGTCTTCAACAACCTGCTTCAAAGCAAACGCTGGGTTGGCAGTCACAAGCTTGCGGGTCACGGGAACCATCTTGCCGAAGAAGACCACATAGTTAGCTTTAGGTGGTGTCTTATCAATAAATGGTATTGTGTCCCAAACGGTTGGCAAACCTACATAGAACTGTTCGCCCTTAACAAGCAGGGGGGCCGCATGCTCCATGCCATTTTGAGTTCTGGATGGTTTTGTGCCGATGCCAATATCGGTCAGCATATTCAGCATGTAGGAGTTAGCATTTTGTTTTGCCAACTGGTCTGCCATCCACCCCATAGTCTTGAAGTAGTTTTCAAAAACGTTTTTAACGTCACGGGTAGCAGACCCCGTTAAATCTACTGCTTGGCTTAGTTGCGCCAACCCTTGACGCCCAGTTCGTTTGGAAGTTCTAAAACCTTTATTGAAATCATCAATGCGGTCAAACGGGACATAGTGCGCTGCTTCGCGCCACAACTTAGCGTCTTCGCTGTTCAAGTACCCAGCTTTTTCCAACTCATTAATCATGTCGATACGAACCGTATCCATGACGTGTGACAGTTGTTTGAGTTCTGGGCTGCTGTTATACGCATGCTCAGCATCGCGTATTTTTTGCATGTCAATCTTGCCCTTGGGGTCGTTATTTTCCCGCCAACCTTTATGGATAACAACGTCCATACCTTGCGTGGCATTGTTCTTTACTAGTTCTGAAACCCGCATGCCTTCCAAAATATGGCTAGCAATTGCGTACCCACGCTCATAATTTAATCCGTTTTTCTTGGCGTAGCTTTGCAGTATCGGGAAAACTTGCGATGCGTGGATTTCATTACCGTTTTTGTCCACAAGTTTTTCAACAGCAATTCCACGGGTAGTTGGGTCTACACGCAGGGCCCCAGTTTGGAACCAAGGCTGCACCATACGATCAACGTCTTGTGCTTTACGGGCAATAGCTGCGGCATCTGGTTTACCCAAAATAGCGGCCATTTTCTTATCTTTAGCTTCTTGCAGCCGCTGCATTGTTACCGCGAAACGGTCTACGGCTTGTACCCGTAATTTGGAAACGAGGCCGATACCTTCTTTACCTACCAAGGTTTCTTTGACGCTGTGAGTTGCAGTCTTAACAGCCCCTGCAAACGTAGTGGATTGAGGTATCAAATACTCTGCGCCCTTTTCAATGCTAGTGGGGATTAAGTTTGCTTCGTTTCCTAGCAGGCCCTGCACCGACATGCCTTTGTTTTGCTCTTGCATCTTGCGGCCTTCGCTCAATGCAGCTTCGGAGTGGATCAAGGCAGCAGCCAGAGCTGTGTGCTGTTCGTTAGGTTGCAGTCCAATTGCTTGCAATACTTTCTTAGCAAACGCAGTAAACGCATTGGTGCGTTGATACGGTATCTTGTGCAACTCGTCTTGGAACGCTTTATTGGACATGGTCTCAGAAGCAAACTCGCTGAGGTTTGACATGCCGTAGTGTTCTGCTAAGTGCGGGGCAACCCGTTTGACGTAGTTGTATACGTTATTGAGCCCACGAATTGCAGGGTGATTTAAGTGTTCACCCAGATGTGAACTAATCAGGCGGTGCAAGAAAGCATGCACCAACTCATGCAACAGTGTGGCCCCGCCAACGTGTGACTCGTTAATTTTGATATGGTCTTTGACGGGGTAATAGGTGGCCGCAACCGTATCGCCGTTAACATCTTTACCTAAGTGGCCTTCCGGCACGACCTCAACAGTAGGCAGTGACGAAGCATTTAGCAAACGTCTTGCTATCAACTTATCAAGGGCGTTGTAAACCGTGCCTGTATGGTTAGCAATTGTTTCAAGCGCAGAACGAACACCGCCTTGGGTGATATGACCTTGCAAGGGGGCTTCTACAGAAGTAGCGGGGGTAGCACCAACCGAATTAGGATTTTTAGTATTGTGTTTTCTGGCAAATGCATCTGCAAGCGCCGCATCTTTATCGTTAATTGCATCGGCAGAACTTTCCCGTGCTTTTGTAAGCGCATCTGCTTCTTGCTTAATTGGGTCATCCGAAGCAAACAATGGGGTTCTAGTAGCTGCCGCTTCAAATGCATTTTTAGCAGTGCGTTCCGCAGGTTTTGCTACGGGGGCTTCTGCCTTTGCAGGCGCAGTGCTTTGTGTTAATTGGGCATCGCCACCCAATGCAGGGTTCACTACTGGGGATGGCTTTTCAGTTTTTTCTTCTTCTGGCGCAGCAACGGGGGCGGGTGATTCAAGCCCGTGGAATTTTTCCATCCTACCCATACGGTCTTCTAAATCATTGGGTTTTTGGTCCAGAATTTCTAGCTGACGCAGAACTCCGTATTTGGCGGACTGGGGTTGCTTGGGGTCATTCAGAATAGACTGCAAGTGATCCCGAAGTTTCTGTTCCCGTGAGTCTGTTTGAATAGCTGCAGGTTGTGTGGATGTGGAAGCGGTAGTACCTGTTTGTTTAAACAAATTTGGGAATAATTCTTCTGCGTCCGAACCCGCCCGCTCCCTAGCACGCTGCCTAGCCGCTGCTAAAACTACGTTTTCATCAAATCCTTTTTCTCTAGCAACATTTATTGCATGACGTACAGCGCCATATTCAGGCGAACCAATGTATCCAGATTCATCCGAATTCATTAACATTAGGGCAATTGATCTGCCCAATGCTTCGGCTGAAGAATCGTCTAACCTATTTCTTGTGTCAATATGCGCTTGAATTTCTTCTTCGTTGACCCCTTTAAATACAGAAGAATCTCTTTCAAGGGCCTCAGTAGCATTTTTATCCCACCAAGCATTTCGTTGGCGGTTGTTCATCTTGTCGTACGCTTCAGCCGCCTCAGAACCAAAATGTTTACTGATTGCGGCCAAATCTAGTGCATGATTTGTTGTGTTTGCATTTTCAAGAGTTTGTTGCAGCTCATTAGTGCCCATGTGCGCATAGTTTGGTTTTTGCGCTGTTAATGCACCGGACTGTGGTCCTTCTCCGACAACAGGTTTTCCAGCAGGTTGCTGAGCAACTGCCACTCCACTGGGTTCAACTCTGGCAGGCTTTGCGGTGGTGGTTCCTGTATTGGGCTGGCTAGCCACGACAGCGCTTGTTCCAGTTGATTCACTGACAGGTTTTGCAACATTTTCGGCTTCCTTATATGGTGCTACCTCAGGTGCGGGATTAAGCAGTTCTTTCAAGACTTGCGCACGTTGCCCTTTATTTGACAATAAAGTAGGGTCTTTTTCTACCATAGCTTTAACTTCATCGGTTGTTTTACCGACTACGTTATCTGTTAGCCATTTCTTAACACCTTTACCGTGCTCAATACCCGTGTTCAATATATCTGCTTGGGTGATTGGGGCATTGAACCCCGGCAACGTAAGTTGTGCTTGGTCAATCGTAGGTGCTGCAGGGGCGGCAGCAGGAGCCGCCGTAGTTTCGGGGGCTGGTGTTTTAAGTTGGTAGTCTGGCTCAAGCCCACGCATGCTGAGCTGCTGGGGGCCCGGTTGAGAGAACGCGCTGTTTGCGGCTTTTTGTGCGTCTTGTGCAGCTTGCTCTTGTTGGGTTTGAGCCTTCTGTGCTTGGGCTTGTTGAGCTTGAGCTTGTTGGGCACGATCTTGCTGAATTGCCGCAATGTCGCTTTCCTTAATTGCTTGGTTAACAGCCTTTAATTCTGCAATGACCTCAGGCGTTTTCTCTTGTTGCTTAAGGCGTTCGCGTGTTTGAACCAACTCACCATAGGTAGGAGGGGTCGGAGCTGCAGGCGCAGCGGCAGGTGATGCAGGAGGAGCGGGTGGTAAAACAATAGAAGGTTCTTCTTCAGCAGCGCCACGACGTGCAGCCGCACCGCCCAGAGCGCCCATACCAAACCCGCCAAGCGCAGCTTGACCTGCTGTGGAGCCCACGCAGCCCACGCCTTCCATAAGTTTTTGAGTAGGGTCAACCTGCTGCATGGCTAAGTTTTGTGCAAACTTACCGCCACCTTCTTCCACAGTTTCCCCAAGGGCTTCGCCAAGACCTGTGCCAAGCGCACTACCAAGGCGGCTACCCACTTGTTTCTGGCCCGCAAAAATAGACTCTAGCTTATGGGCTCCGGGCAAGTTTTGGGCAAGCGCAGAAATTATTGCACCAGATGCACCCGTTTGACGTGCAAGACTTAGGGCTTTAGCTGCAGCCTCCGTATCGGTTGCACCTTGATCTTTTAGTTTTTTGTATAAGTCTTCGTAAGCGCCAGTACCTATGTCTGCGCCTTGTTGCACAGCCCCCGTACCAACTGCAGCACGAGTACCCATCGTAACGGCTCTTTGCTCCGCAGTTTTTAGGGCGTCCATTGCAGCAGTTTTAGCTGCGCCTTCTGCCATTTTGGAAGCAGCGGTACGCATTGCAGCAATCTCAGGGGCGGCTGCGCCGCTGGTTAACAAACCTGCAACTAACGTGGGGATTTGGCTTGGTGCTTGTTGCGCCAAGAAAGAGGTAAGCATACCGGGGTCCGTCAGGCCCCCTTTAATTTGCTCCCAAGCCCCCGCCAAAGCACCGTGTTTTTCTTCGGCTTCTTTAGCTTTAGCAGCTACATCAGCTTCACGGGCTTTAAGTCCAGCAGACTTTTCAGCTTCGCCACGTTGCTCAAGTTCTTTACCGTATCCGTATAAACCTGTAGGCGCAAAGTCCCCAGTAGCTAGCCCATACATTTGGCCGGGGAACTGCAACAGACTACCTAAACCCGCTTTAGCACTTGCGCCAATATCTGATGCAGCCTCGCCCCAGCTACGCTCTTTTGATTTGTTTTCTAAAAAACTTAAGTGTTGAATAATTTCAGTGGGTGTGTACCCTGCTTTTAAAGCGGAGCTGGTATCAAACTTTTTTTGTTGCCCTAAGTAATCCGCAACTTCTTGTTCTGAGTAACCAGCTTTTAGTGCGCCTTCTACGTCAAAAGCCATGGCTTATCCTTTAGTAAAGGAGCTTAAGGGTGGTCGATTTTTAGGGGCTGGGGTTTCAGCGGGCGCGGTAATTCCCAAATCAACTCCATACTGCGCGGCTTTTTCCTGCACTGCTTGGGAATACGCTTTAGACAACTCTTGTTGGATAACTGCTTGAGTGCGCCCAGTTTTAGATGCTTGCAGCCCCGCTAAAGGATTAGATTCCAAAGCTTTAAGTTCGTTGGTCAGAGCTTTAACCACTGGGTGATTTTCTGCATACTTGTACACAGAATCCATCTTGTCTTTACTCAGACGTTCGTTTTTAGCGTCTGCCGCTTCGCTTACGCGTTGACGTAATTCGCGCATACGTTGTTGTACATCTGCAAACTGCGTAGCAGCTTGAGTATCTGAGCTTGCAGCATGCCCAAAAGCCGTTGCCACATTTGTTGCCCCAGTAAGTTGGTCTTTAAGAAGATCAGTTTGATTTTTAGAAAACGCTTGGGCGTTAGCGTAAGCCCCGTTGTAGTTTTTATCAAAGTAGTCAAGTTTTGCAGCAGCATTGTGATACCGCATGTCCGCCAATTTTTGAGCATCTTCATACCGTTTTTGTTGGTAGGATTCTTCGGCAGCACGTTGGTCGTCAATTCGTCTTTGCCCCGCAATTTGAGAGTTCGCCAATGCTTGGCTGGCAGTTCCACCTTGCATGCTAGCTAAACGGCTCCAAACATTTTCCAAACCTTGCTTTTCATTTTCGGCTTGGTGTCTTGCATGGTTTTCAGCTTGCATCTTTTCTAATGCTGACAAAGCTTTATCTTGGTCCTCAAAAGGAGTTTTGATACCTTGCCGTTTCATTTCGGATTCGCGGTCAAGAGTCATTTTCATAGCTATGTTTTTAATATCTTCATAGCTATCTGCAGATTTGCCCGCAAGTTCCATTGCCCTCTTATATGCAGGGTTATTTATAAGTTGTTGTACCGAACTTGGTATTGGCAACATACCCGCGCTGGTTTGAATCATGCCACTAGCGCTTGGGTTATTAGCAGCTGCACCTGCAGCGCCTTGTGCGCCGGGTTGAGTTACCGGGCCACCCACCGGAATATTTTGTTGGGGGGCAGGTTTGGGAGCCCTTGAAGCGGCAGCAATACCCGTATTTTGAGCAGCTTGTTCAGCAGTAGGACCACCCTGACCGCCACGGCCTGCGCCAGCAGAAGAAGGGGCAACCTGAGGAGTTTCATTTTGAGGGGCTGCTGGGGGAGGATTGGGTGGTACGCGCCCATAAGTGGCTTTATATGCCGCTTGCGATTCAGGGCTTGCAGAAACACCTTCAAATGCTTTGGCTGCGGGGTCCCTAGAAGAAAACAAATCACCATAAATATTGGGTTGTTCCCGATTTGTAATCGGTGTTCCCAAGGTCAAGGGTGTGCTGGGTGAGGCCAAGTTAGCATTGACTGCGTCAATTGCAATCTGACGTTTTTTTAAATAATCAGCTACAGACATATCAGAAGACTCGGGCTTTTCCGCCGGTAATGCTTCATCAATCGCTTTTAATGCACGTTTTCTATCCGCTTCCCCACCTTCATCAAAATGCAAAATCCCGCCCTGAGAGAAACGGAACATATGGTTTGGGACACGGACGTTCATCAACCCGCCGTCAGCAGCGCGCTGGGGAGGCATTTGTTGCGGCATCTGTTGGGGCATTTGTTGGGGCTGCTGGGGCATACCCTGTGTGGGTTGCATAGGCTGCATCTGCATTGCACTTGGCTGGTATTGACCGTAGCCTTGGGGACGGAACCCTTGTTGCTGTGCACGAGCCATCATTGCCTGCTGCTGTCTTGCTTGTTCCATAGCCATAATTTTTTGCTTTAGTTGGTCCGCTACTGTAGGCATGTTAGTAGGGTTTTGCAAGTTTTGTTGCGTCTGAGCGCTCTGCATTTGTTGCTGCAGGTCATCAAGGGCAATCAAGTCTTTTAGGTCTGAGGGCAAACCCGCAGGGCCCTTAGGTTCCTGCGCCACTTTTTGAGTAAGCGACTGCAAACCTTGCTGGCTACCGTAGGCGCTTTCAATATCATTAACAGAAGGAGTACCGAGCATGATGTGTCCTTATTAACCGCCAGCTTTGCTAAAGCTGTTGTACAACCCACCCAAACCGCCAACTGTTCCCCCAATTTGACTGAGCAAATTGTTATTTTGCGTATTAGCGTACGTAGAAATTGGCAGACCTTGCAGCATGCTTTGTTGGAATTGCAGCTGTTGATAGGGGTACTGAGCCTGTTGTTGGAATTGATTGTACGCAGCCGTATCTTGAGCTTGCTGGATTTGCTGTTGAGTAGCACCTGCAGTACCCATTGCGCCCAGTGTAGATAGCCCAAAGTTTGCCGATGCTTGATTTGCAGCGGACTGACCTTGCTGTGCAGCCAACCCATACTGAGCTTGATTTTGCGCGTTTTGCATTTGCTGTTGATAAGCAAATTGGTTTGCAGCTTGTTGAGCCTGTTGGGTCGCCAAATTTGTACTTTGGTTTGCCAGTTGGCCTTGCATGTTTTGCCCAGAACCCAGACTTTGAACCCCCAGCAAAGCTTGCAGGTTGGTATTGCCTGTGTTGTAAGCCATTTGTTGGTTAGCCAGATTTGCAGCTTGTTGGTTAGCCGCAGTGTTCATGTTGGCTGCTTGACCGAATTGGCCTTGTTGCAGGCCATATTGACCCGCCAAGGATTGGTTAGCCAAGTTAGCTTGCTGCTGCAGCTGGGCGTTTTGCAGGCCCGTGTTGTAACCCATGTTTTGGTTAGCCAAGCCAGCTTGCAAGCCGGTTGATTGATTAGCCTGTTGAGCCTGTAGGTTAGCTGCATTAGAAGTATTGAACTGCTGCGCCGCAGTGTTGTATGCAGTGTTATAGCCCTGTCCAATCAAGTTGGACATAGCCATTTGGTCAGATTGGTTTTCCAAAGCATTTTGTACATCCGCACGGCTACCGCCAAAAGCCCCAGCTTGAGTTTGTGCTTTCAAGTTATTGAGGTGGCTAATGCCTTGTTGCTGTTGGAGCAGCGCAATTTGTGGGTCTAAAGACTGCTGCAGGTAGGGGTTCATGTACTGAGAAACGGAGTCCCCAGTAAAGTTTTGGCTTCCTACTTGTTGTGCAGCCACGTTTGAAGGTTGGTTAAACCCTGCAGCATTAACCGTAGGTGCGTTGCTCATTTGAGCAGCTTGTGCTTGTACCCCATTGATACTTTGAGGCTGCTGCATTTGGTAGTTTTGCAGCTGGGGGCCTTGGACATTTTGCTGGTTGTACTGCCCAGCGTAGTAATCTCCGGGGGCTTGGTACTGGTTAGTGAACTGCGTAGGTTGCAGGCCAGTTTGGTACAACTGAGACAAGCCAGCAGCTTGTTGGTTCTGTAAGTCCGAAGGACCAGCAGCCAATTCACCTTGGTACACAGGCATCGACTGGTTGCCCAGCGCCTGAGCCTGCCCCAGCATTTGGGTTACATAATCACCAGCCCAAGGGGATAGGGTAGAAGAAGTCGAAGTGCCAGCCGAAGGGTTAGTTGTTGAACTACCACCAGTATCAAAATGCTGCACTGTGCCGCCTTTTGCGTAACCTGCAATACCGCCGGGGGTGAACTTATCGGGGTCAATACGCTTGCCTTGGCGTTTAGTGCCCGTGCGGGCCATACGAACTTTGTCCATCATCTTGTAGAGTTGCTCTGCGCCAGCGTCAGAGTTGCCGTTGCCTAAGTGAGATACAACGTCCGCAGGGACCACAAATTCGCCGTGGCTAAGCAAGGCTGGGTCTTTTCCGTCGATCGACGTAGGAATTTTGTCGGCCATCCCGTCAGTCGTACCTTGCAGATACCGTGGGGCTTGCGCCGAGCCACCATCAGCATAACCCATAACCCCACCTGCAGCGTGGCCTATTTGACTAGTACCGTAAACCGATGCACGTTGAGATTCAGGAGAAATAGTACCGGGATGGATGCGCCCGCCTTGAGCCAATCCATTTGCCCATGTTCTTTGTGTTCTACCAAAATGTCCTTGAACATATTGATGTTTATTTAAATCACTGTCTTCGTTTTTATTCAGATCAGCAGAGTACGTTGCCAACGCAGGGCCTATGGGCAATGCCGCATTAACAGCAGACCCTATTAAATCTCCGTAATTGCCCGTTTTTGCTGAATTTACAGCATCAAAAATGTAAGGCACATCACTTAAACGACTAAGGTTGTTTGCGGTAGCTAAACCTTCTAATACTCCACCTACACCCATGCGAATAGGTCCACCGTCGGCATGGCCTATTTGACTAGTACCGTAAACCGATGCACGTTGGGATTCAGGAGAAATAGTACCGGGGGTGCTATCTGGCAGCAGATGGAACTGCACCATCAAGTCATGTGCGGCTTGGGCAATAGGACCACGTTCTTCCGGTTGGTTGTATTTAGGAGTTGGGTAAGCTGCATTGAACGCAGCCACTGCTTCTTCGTGTGTAGGGTAACGGTCTTTATCTGTATCACCACCGCCAGCGTAACCCATGATGCCACCAGTAGCGGCTTTTTGTGCCCAAGGCATTGCCATTGCAGGAACCTGTGTTTGTTGTTGGGCTTGCGCTTGTTGGGCAGCTTGAATTTGAGCTGCTTGTTGAGCGGCAGCTTGCTGGGCAGCGGCTACGCTAGCCGAATCTTGGGGGGTGTACTGGGTATCAGTAAAGTATTGGCGGCTTTGGCCGGGGGCGGCTGCAGGATTGATTTGTTGACGGGTAGCAGTCAGCTTAGGGATTGAACCTTTATAACCTGCAGTGGTTGTTTTGTTCCCGCTAGCCAGCGCAGCAAGTGCAGCAAGACCAGTAAGTGTGCCTGCACTACCACTAATTAAAGAGGCAAGGTTAGTTCCTTTTGGCAAGCTAATACCAAATGCTTTCGCAAGCACGGAATCTAAACCAGAAGAACTTGAATCTGTAGTATCAGTGCTGGACGTACCATCAGAGCTACCAGAGGGGGTTGTAGTAGTACCGGAACTTGCGGTATTTGTAGATGTTTGGTCAAAAACAGACCCATCTGCATTTACCACGGCCCCGTTTGCATCAAAATACCCGCTAGGGCTACCATCACTTGCGTATACACCGTCGCCCATAATTAACCTTTCGAGTTCAGTATTCTCAAGAGGTCATTGACGGAACCTCCTGTAGCCATTGTATTTGATGCCCCTGTGTTTGGCGATAGGGGATTAGTGTTAAACATCTTACTTAAGTCAAATTGTTTGCCAATGTTTACTAGCTCCGGTGGAGCTGGTGCTTGATTTCCGCTCATAGACCCAAGGAGTCCTAGTAACCCCAACACATCCAACCCAGAACTTGCAGGGGATGGGGCCGGAGCCGGAGCAGCTTTTTTAGCTGCAGGAGCAGGAGCGGGAGCGGCACGGGCCATAATTGCCTGCTGCTGTCTTGCTTGTTCCATAGCCATAATTTTTTGCTTTAGTTGGTCCGCTACTGTAGGCATGTTAGTAGGGTTTTGCAAGTTCTGTTGCGTCTGGGCGCTCTGCATTTGTTGCTGCAGGTCATCAAGGGCAATCAGGTCTTTTAGGTCTGAGGGCAAACCCGCAGGGCCCTTAGGTTCTTGCGCCACTTTTTGGCTAAGCGACTGCAAACCTTGCTGGCTACCGTAGGCGCTTTCAATATCATTAACAGAAGGTGTACCGAGCATGATGTGTCCTTATTAACCGCCAGCTTTGCTAAAGGTATTGTAAAGATTGCCTAAACCACCAACAGTCCCAGTAATTTGGCTCAACGGATTAGTATTCGTCGTATTAGCGTACGTAGAAATTGGCAGACCTTGCAGCATGCTTTGTTGGAATTGCAGCTGTTGATAGGGGTACTGAGCCTGTTGT
>Ga0007842_1000002_pt1 | contig 36413 bp, 48 predicted proteins | sample CryBogCBE10Sep07_FD_54988 | JGI IMG/M metagenome (GOLD analysis project Ga0007842, IMG submission 54988) | Freshwater microbial communities from Crystal Bog, Wisconsin, USA - CBE10Sep07 | ecosystem: Environmental > Aquatic > Freshwater > Lake | place: Crystal Bog, Wisconsin, USA | collected... | reverse complement strand
GGGTCACCTGTTCTAGGTGGGTGCTCAGGGTAATGCATTGTATAATTGTGCGAAGTTTTTTGTGAATGTGCGTCTGTCATTTTTTGTTCAATTTCTTATGTAAATCATCAATCTTGTCGTGTAAATCTCCGTGGGACTTCTTTTGTAATATTTCCTCACGCAAAATTAGTAGTGCTACAACTGCTGAAGTGACATTAGTGTAGTTTCCACCCACTAACTCTATTATTGGTTTTTGGTAGAACATCAAGATGACACCAAGAATAAGAAGAGCAACAATATGCCATCTATTAACAGCATAGCTAATAACTGCTGGAAATAATTTCTTATCAATGAATTTCCTCATGGTTTTCTCACTTTTATGTCAAAGAAGTAAAGAATAGCGTTCCATATTCTTTTAACAATATTAACTTTAGGTGTAGTGTTGACGTGAACATTACCAGAAGTGTTAATCACTATTGGAGCAGGTTTAGGTGGAGTTGGGTCTGGTTTTGGAGGTTCTGGAGTTGGTTCTGGAGCTGGTGGAGTTGGTTCTGGTGGGGTTGGTTCTGGAGCTGGTGGAGTTGGTTCTGGAGCAGAAGCTGGTGCGTGATAACCGTATTTGTTCCAAGTAGGAATATCGTAATACCAAGCGTCTAAGTCTACATTACCGTTAATTCCTGGAACACTGCCAGTTGATGTGTATTGGTGCATTATGTATGGGAATCTAACAGGTAAATCAGCGTTAGGGTCTTGTCCATACCAAGCTACCCATACTCCACAGTTGTTAGTTACAGGTGTCCAATCATAGCTGTTAAGAGTTGAGCCATTTACATATAAAAGACACCATACATTAGCTAGTTCGTGGACTTTATTAACAAATGTGTTACACCAACCTACTGGGTCTGGGTGTTGAATCTCCCAGTCTAATACGAACACATCGTTTTCTTCAAATGGTTGCATTCCTCTTACAAAGTATTCAGCTTCTGCGTTAGGGTCTTGTCCTCCTGCAAAATGATAACCACCTACAGCAAAACCGTTTGCTTTGGCTCCATTGTAGTTCTGGTTAGCTTTTGAGTCATAGTATAGACCGTCATCTCCACCACTTATTTTAATAACAGTGATTTCATAACCAGCTCCTTTAACAGCAATCCAGTTAATGTCACCCTGCCACCTGCTTACGTCTAATGCATTTATATAAGACATAATATCTCCTTTATTTTTTTAATAGTAAAAATGTAGCAACCATTGTGCCTAACAAAACTAGCCCACTTAATACCATTTTAATAGCGTTGTATTCTCTACGAGTAACATATCTTTCGTCCAGTAAATCAAGCTTTTCAATTACCGTATCAAGTTTAGCAACTATATTGTCGGTTTTTTCTTCCAATTTAGCCAACCTTTCTTTTTCACGAACAGTCATCAGTCTACTTTCTTAAACTTCTCCACTGCTGTATAAGTCTTGTCAATCCAGTTGCATACCTTTTGTGCTAAATCTTCAGCAGTGTGTCGGTCTGCTCCGTGTAGTTTGCCAAGTTGAGCTACTAGCTCTGCCATATGGTCCTCACAGTGTTTTAGATTATATTTTACTGAATCTTGTGTGTGAGCAATTCGCATAACATTATCTTGAAATGTAGGTGGCATATCTCCTTTAGCATTTGGATTGCTACCATCGCTATACTTACTTGCTTTCATTACACTTCTAATACTCATTTTTTACCCTTTCTTGCTTCGCTTAATGCTATTGCGATAGCTTGCTTTTTATTCTTAACTTTTTTACCTTTTTTGCTACCATAGAACAACTTGCCAGCTTTCCACTCGTGCATAACTTTGCCGACTTTTTTGGCTTTGGCTGTTTTCATTACTGATTTTATATCTTTCATAAATCTCCCTTAATAAAAAAAGAGCCATTTCTGGCTCCCTTGTCCTAATAAAATCATTATATGTTATAATGGCAATTATGACAATAGCACCTATGGAGGGAACAGTATTAGTGCAGCTATCCACTAGTGAGTTTGGTGATATACCAGTTCCTGAAAAACAACACGATAGTATGACTTGGGGTAAGGTAATCGGAGTTAACCCTGCCGATGATAAATATGTTTTCTTATTAAACAAGACAGCATATTGGCGTAAATACAAAGATGACGCTAGAGTTCCTGGAGAACAAAAACTAGTGTTCATAGAAATTAAAGATATATTAGGTGTAAGCTTTGAACAGGAGGAAAACAATGCAGATACCACTCAATCTAACTAATAGAGATGAATTACAAGCTAAAGTAAAGGAAGCAAGTGAGAAGATTTACGCTATGGCTAAAGCTTCTTACGGACCTAAAGCTGGAAATGCCATCTTAGGTTTTAAGCACGGACCACCACTATTATCAAGAGATGGTGTAACTAACATTAAACAACTTCGTGACGCTGACCCTTTTGTTGATGATATTATTCAAGCGATTAAACAAGCTTCTGAAAAAAATAACAAAAAAGTTGGAGATGGAACAACTGCTGTAACTATTCTTACTCATCACTTACTAATGGCTGCACAGAAACTAGAAGCTAAAGGACTAAACCCTATGGAAATAGCAGATATGCTTAAATCTACAGAGGTAGAAGTTCTCAAGCAATTAGAAGATAATATACACCCAACTGCTTCTGATGACCTATATAAGATTGCCACTGTATCAGCTGGTGACGAAAATTTAGGTAATATGATTGCAGATGTAATGCAAGAAGTAGGTGTTGATGGTGGAGTTCTTATTGAACAATACGAGGGACTAGGAGTTCACAACGAACTAATAGATGGTTTCTACTTTCACAAAGGATACAAGGACACCGACCTAATCAACGACCCAACACAAAACCAAAGCAATCATTATGATGTTGCTGTTCTAGTATCTAGTAAAGTTTTTCAAACTGAAGTAGATATTGCACCTGTAATTGGTCAAGTAGTTAAAGCAGGATTTCGGGAGCTAGTTTTAATTGGCGAAATTAGTAATGCTGCTTTAGAAACACTTATTTTATCTAAAGCAAAAGGTATAATTCACGTTTGTCCTATTGACCCACCTTACACGGTAGGTGGTAGAAGTTTATTCCTAGAAGATATAGCTCTTATGACAGGAGGAAAAGTTTACAATGGTATAGATTTTAATACTTCTTTCTTAGGACACGCTAAAGAAGTTCTTATTACAGAACACGCTACAACAATTTTAGATGGCGATAGTGTAAAAGAAGATATAGACACAAGAGTTGCTCAACTAAAAGAACAACTAACCGAAGAAAATGGACAACAAGGATTACAGTTCTTAAAAGACCGATTAGCTCGTCTAACAGGTAAAATGGCTATTATTAAAGTTGGTGGTGCTATTGAGTTTGAACGAGATGAAGTCAAGCTACGAGTTCAAGACGCAGTATGTGCTGTTCAATCTGCTATGAAAGATGGTATTTTGCCAGGTGGTGGAACTGCTCTAGCAAGAATAAGTGGAACTGACTTTGACGAAGCGTTTGCACAACCATTTAGAACCCTTGTATCTAACGCTGGATTAAACCCAGATACAATGCTTGGTAAATTAGCGTCTGCTGAATATTGGAGTGGATTTGACCTTAGAAACCTTACATCAGACCCTATTGACCTATATTCTGCAGGTATTATTGACCCAAGTCTTGTAATTAAAGAAATAGTGACTAACTCTATAGCTCTTGTTAGTGGACTTATAACTGCTTCTGCTGCAACTGCTTGGCAAGAAAAACAATGACAAGCCCTGATGTTCTCACATACCAACAACTAGCTCAACGAATAGATGAATTAAAAGGTGTGTTAGACATCAGCCCTGAAGTAATTCAGAAAAGATTGACAGAACTTGAAAGTTATTATGAAGCTAAAGTAAAAGGAAACTTCAATCACGGAGTTGTTACTCCACTTCCTCCAGACCACGTTGACATAGATAACAGCAGTGTTGTTACTCCAAAGTCGCCAGAACAAGTGGAAAGGGAGTATAATGATTGGGTAAAAGGTTTAGACAAATGAAATCTACAGGATACATTAACGAGTTTGGTAAATATGTTAAGGGTGAAGCAAAAGCTATGCCTGATGATATAAATATAATGTGGAAAGACTATAACCACTCTTACGAACGCAAGGTGTTTGCTAGAGAGATTATACAGCCACGCATTGGTGGTAAGCCAAATAAAGCATTTATAGAAGCTTACCCCAAGTATTCAAAGAAGTATTTTTCACAAGAAGAAATAGATAAAACATTAAGAGAATTACCATAGGAGGTAAATATGAGTAAAAAAATACAAGCACAGACAGATAAAAACGAAAAGAAAATAACCTTAAAAGACGAACAATTTACATTCTTAAAAAGTTTAGACACTGTTCAGCGTTCTTTTGCTTATTACCTTGACCAACTTAAAACAGAGTTTCTTCAGACCGTAGCTATTGCTGACGGTTTTAATCCTGAAGATAAATTAGAACTAAGTATAAATCTTGGTGATGACAATAAAGAGTTAACTGTAAAAAAGATTACAGAATAACTATTGTTTCATACCAGTTCCTTGGTAGCCCTTAAAAGCTCCAAGAAGATTTTGTATGTTGTTAAGAGATTGCTGTGCAGCACCCTGAGTAGATAGCAAGCTTGGAGTAGCTATGCTTTGTGGTGCTACTTGGTTACCAGTTAATGTAGTTAATGCGTTAGCTAGTTGTGCTTGTGCCATAGCTCTTTGTGGGTTGTAAGAAGCTGATGGACCACCTGTCATATAACCACCAATAGTGTTAAGAAGTCCACCAATACCACCAGCACCACCACCTGCTTGGTTGTAGTAATTAGCAAGATTTTGTGCTGCTGATACTCCTGACTCTAATGATGATAATTGCTTTGTAGCTTGTCCTAGGTTATTACCGTAAAAACTAGGTGCCATAAGTCCTAGCATTACTTCTTGATATGGCAATGATTGTGTTATGTCTGGTGCTTGGAAATTCACTTGATTACCTCCTTGATTACTTCCTGTGTATGCTGGAGCAGTTCCCACTGTTCTAGCACCTAATTTAGCTAATGTATTAGCTAGTTTATTTTTACTTATTGAACTTAATATACCACCTGCTTGTATTTGAGCTTCAGGACTTTGTGCTAGTTTACTTGCAGCTTTTAATCCAGGACCTGCTAACAATGCAAGTGGGTGATTACCAACAGTTCCCTCAAATAAACTTCCTGCAGCCATTGCCTTGTTAAATAACGATTCTGCAGGTTTTTGTGGTTGTGTTTCAGCTTCCATAGCTAGTTTAGCTCTAAGTTCTGCTCTTGGTGTTCCTGTAGCTTGTAAATCTCTTAACGCTAGTTTTGAAATGTTTCCTGCTTGTGCAAAAGGTGCCATAGCTGAAGATAATTCTTTACCTGTTTGAGCACCGTTAAGAATAGATTCCATTTTATCTGCAAGTGGTTGTCCATACTTATTAGTCCATTGTGCTTTTAAGTCTGCTGGCACAGTGTAACCAGCAACAGCGTCATTAAGTGGTTGGTTATTCTTATAAATAACATCTTCTATAGCTTGTTTAGCTTGGTCTAGTTGTGCGTGTTGGTCTGTAAGTGCGTTTTCCTGAGTAATAAAACCATTCTCGTGTGCAGCGTTAATTTGGTCAGCAAGTTTTACTTGTTGTCTACCAATAGCTTGTTGCATATTTCTTAAATCTGCTACTGAAGCATTTTTACTTAAAGCACTAGTATCAGTTCCAGCTTGCTTAAATACTGCTTCTAATGGTGTTTTAGCATTAAGAATAGGTTGACCTTTTAATCCGTTAATTATAAGATTTGAAATGTTTTTTCTTGCACCTGAAGCGTCTACTGTTTGGTCGCCGATAAGACCATTTAATTCTCTGTTAATATCTAATCCAGCTTGTCCAACTTGATTCATTTGTGCTGGGTCTGTTCCATCTAAACCAAATTGATTAGTAAATTCTTGTGCATTTCCAAGACCCATTTTAGCTTGTAGTCTAGGTGGTATTACACCATAGTTAGCTTTTGTAAGTTGAGCATTTCTTAGTGCCTGTTGTGCGTCTGTAAGTGTAGGACTAGCCATATTTGCTGCTTGTTTTGCGACACCTGATTCTTGCAATGCTCCACCTAGTTTTCCTATTCCTTTTAATAACCCACCTGTCGCAAGGTTAAGACCACCTGTTGTTAATCCTGTTGCAACGTCTTGACCTAAATTAACAGGTTGTTTGTTGAGAGCTTGACTTGCAGCTTCACCACCTGCAGCACCTAAACCACTTAATGCAGATTCAGCTAATAAAGATAGACCACCTGTTTCAGGTGCTAATAATGCACCAGCAATAGGAGCAAGTATAGAACCAGCTGTGCTTAACCAACTCCAACCAGATTTAGGTGGTGTTTGGTTTTGCTGTGGTGCTTGTTGTGCTTGGTTTANTGCGTCTTGTGCAGCTTGTGTATCTGCCGATGATGGCTGACTTGGCATAGACATTGTTGGCATTGGTTGACCAAGCATACCTTGCGTCATAGCAGGTATGTTTTGGTTGGCTTGTTGATTAAATTGCCTTAATTGTGCGTCAGGGTCAAACATTATTTACCCCCAAAAAATGGGTAAGGTTGTCCAGTAAATGGATTTGTAGTTGAAGTCATAGGATTGTAGTTTGCAGTTGAACTAGAAACGTAAGGAGTTCCTGTTGCATACTGATAAATTGCTTTATTGTTACCTTGATTTATCATACTTGGGTTAGGAAGAAAATCATTACCCATAAGTCTTTGTGCAGCCATTGCTTGTGTGTTACCTGCTCCTGCTAGAACCCCAAGGACACTTTGAAGTGATTGATTAGTTTCTCTAGCATATTCTTCAGGTGTAACAGCTTGACCTTGTGCGTTAACAAAAGTAGCGTTATTACCAGTTCCACGAAGTCTATTACCTTGTGTATTTAGATATGCAGAACTTGCGTTGTATTGATTAGTTTGTATATCTGCCATTTGTTTTTGAGCTTGTGCGTTAATCATAGCAGCTGCAGCACTTTCTTGTGAAGCCTGTGCTTGTAAGTAATTACTTCGTGCGTTTTGATAAGCAGTAATCTGGTCAGCTGTTACAGAACCTTGCTTTTGTGCTAAATCTTCAATAGCTGTCATAGTTTGTCCAGAAGCTTGCATTTGAGCAGTAGAGTTCTGGTATAGATTACTTAACGCTGTTACCTTAGTTTGTTGACCTTGAGAAAATAAATCACCAGCTTTACCTGCTTGATTTAGTGCATTTGTTAAAGAGTTTTGGAAAGCATTTACCATTCCAGTCTGACCAACCATTTGTTGTCCATATTTGCCCTGTAAATTAGCTGTTTCAGCGTCTACCATACCAGCAGTAGTTCCATAACCACCACCAATTTGAGCTGCAGCTTGTGGAGCGTTGTATAAAGCTTCTTGAGTTTGTGCTAGTGATTGGTTAGCTTTTAAGATATCTGCTGGGTTGATACCCATTTGTTGTTCTGTTGAAGTAACCTGTTGATTGTAATAATCAGCAGGGTTAACCATAGACTTAGTGTAGTCAGATAGTCCTTGATAAGCAGATTGTGTTTGTTGCTGGGCTTGGTTATATTGTCCCTGCAATTGCGTGCTTTGTGTATCTAACTGCTGTTGTCTTTGTTGACCTTGTTGCTGTGCTTGGGCAACTTCCTGGTTTGTTTGTTCTTCTGTTGGCATAAATAAAAAAAATAGAGCCCTTTACGGCTCCATACCTTTATAGTCAAATTATACTATTAAATAAAAAGTTTAACAATACTTAACTAGCAACAGTTTCTTGTAATAAGAAGTATTTAACTGCTTGGCTTCCAGCTGCTAAACTACCTGTTCCACCTACTGCACCTAATATAAGTGTAGTTTTAATGTAGACATTAGTTGAATCAGCACTGATTTCCCAGTTTACCCAAGCAACAGCACTGTTATTAAAATCTGGTAAAACTGTTCTAGATAAAGGTAGAGCGACATAAGATACACCGTTATATAAATAACCTAAAACAATAGGTGCATANCCTANATTNTGTGNGTAAGTATTTTGTGTTGTAACTTGAGAAAAAGTCCCAGCGTTAGCTGTTAGGTTACCAGTGAGTGGTGCTGTAGGTGTAGAACCTGTTCCTGTAGCAACAACTTTAAGAGTATCTTGGTTAGAGTTAAATATAAGTTGGTTATTGGTAGCTGTGGATACTTCTACTCCAGGAGTAGCTATTTTAAGTGCAACAGAACCATCTGGGAACTGTCCAAATTGTGCTAAACCTATTCCGTTGGTATCAAAGAACTTTAAGCTAACTGTGCTATCTTTTTGTTGTCCGTAGTTTGCTATAGTTTTACCATTTGAATTTAGCAGTTGTAATCCAAATTGATTTTGTGTTCCAGGAATAAGTCCCTCTGTCATAACAGCACCTGTAGTGCCATAAAAAGTTTTAGTAGAAAAGTTATCAGACATTATAAGCTGATTGTCGCCAGCAGAATTAACATTTATTCCAGGTTTAGAAACTTTAATACCAAAAAAACTGCTTTGATTACCGTTAGGAAGTCCGTTAAGTATATTGCTCATTGTGTATTTTGATTACCTATTAGATATCTATTAGTTCCTGAAGCGTCAGAAGCTGTCTGTGTGGCACTTATAACTTGTTGCCCTGAATTGCTACCAGAACTTGTGTATGTAGGTGAGGTAATAGGATTAGATGACATTTGATTGTAAACAAGAGCTTCAAGAGAAAGATAAGGTATTGTAGGAAAGTTATCTGATACATCTCCAAATTGTGGTGGCATTACTACGAAGTTGCCATTACCAAAAGTAGTAGACCACATAGTAAATGCCAAACTAGCGTTAGGTATATTCTCGTATAAAGAGTTTTGGTATTCTGAACCACCTCCAAACATTATCCGTCCTTTCGTAAATCAATTTCGTCTTGTAGAGGATTAACTTCCATAGTTACACCACTAATTGTTAATGGAGTTGTAACAGCATTAGAGTTAGTTCCTAAGAAACCCCACTGTAATTCGTGAAACCTACCATTGTTAATCTCAACGACTACGCTGGTTTGTCCTGCTGTGCTTTGTGTAAATGAAGCACCAGTATCTGGGTCAGCTATTACATTAGCACCTCTGTTAATAGAATAAAAAGGTGTTATAGTGCAACCACTTGGTAGAGCTGTAAAGCTGATTTTCATTCTTAGTGCTTGTTTAGTTTTGTATCTAGCACCACCGTCCCATATTAAAGAAGTCCAGCTAAAGCTTGACGCAGGTGTGGAATAATTGTCTACAATATCTAAACCGTTATAAGTTACACCAGATAAGGTATAAGAATACGAAATATACATAGTATCTACAAAGTTTTGAATCATACCTATTCTAAGGTTACTAACAACCGAGTTATTTTGATAACCATTAGACAGAGCGTAAGAATAACCCCAAGAGTTAGGGTAGGTCATTTCTACTGCACCCCAAGAATATACACCATAATTGATATTATTGTTGGTTGTTGTGCTAGGGAAACCAGCCATCAATACGTTATAACGACTAGTAAACATATTAGGATAGTTAACAGTTGTATCGTTTATGCCAAGATAATCTGTGTTTTGGTAGGAAATCTTTCTTACTTTAATAACAGTTTGACCACCAGAGTAAGCAAATAGTGAACCATTTATTGTGAAATACATCACATTGTTCATTGTGTATGGAGAATATGGACTACCCATCGGTATATCTATATAAAGTGTTGGTGCGTTAGTTATACCGTCCCATAGATAAATACCACCACCTTGAGCATTTCTTGTAGAACTTGTAGATTTTCGTTCTACGGTTATAGCTAACATTTGATTCCATATGGTAAGACCTGTAACTTCAAAACCGTGCTTAAACTGTAATTGGTGTCGTTGGAACATAGAATTACTGGGGTTAGCGTCATAACCAAAATTATACGTTGCTAAGTAATTTCCATTACCTATACAAAGTAAAGGGTTTTGGGCAGCAAAGAATGTAGTAGGGTGAAAACCATTGTTAGTTTGAACTAATCTGTAAGCAAATAAAATAAAATCAACTGTAGAAAAATCGTTAGAAGTAATTGTTCCTACTTTACCATCTTTAGTGCTTTGTGTGACGTGAAAATGATAAGTGGTGCTAGTTCCTGTTTGTGAAGCTGAAACAATAGCTCTAATCTGTGAACCAAAAGCAAACTCGTTATAACCTACTTTTAGATTAGCAGCAGATATTGTAACACTTGCTAATGTATTGCTAAGACCATCGTGTAATGTAAGTGTCCAACTACCTGTTCCTACAGAAGCAATATATACCCAGATAGAGTAGAAAGGTTCTATATCTGGAACAAAACCACAAGCTGTGGTAGAGCTTTCTACTATTGAACTACCTAGTGTGTAAGTGTTAGTTGTAAATGTAGTGACTGAACCTGCGTTAATAGTAGCCCTTGTTACTCCTGTAGCGAAAGATAAAAGATTGTTTCTGGAATAACCGTCCCAGAAACCTGCACCTGTTCCACCATTAAGGTTATTAGGTGTAGAAAAAAGGTTAACACAACCGTTGGCTTGCGAAGCACTTTCTGCAAACTGTCCAGACAAAAATTGTGGTGTTCCTTGTGTAACCCTTCCATATAATGAAACTTCTTGTTGTCCAGGAATGTAAAGTTGGTCTGTTAATTGATTGTAATAAATACCAGCTGAACCATTAGTAGGAAGTTTTGCTATTTGTGTAACTGTATTACTAGAGTCTATTTTATAAAGATACCCTTTATCTCCTACAGCCCATCTAATTCCGTTAAGGTCTTGGTCTACAGCTGTTGGTAAATCTAATAAGCTGTTAGTTATATTTCTAGCTCCAGGAAGCACGCTCATTTGACTTGGGTCGCTCCTAAAATCTAATCCTTGTGAATCAAAAAATGAGTTAGCTATACCAAGTTTTCTTGAAACAGAACTACCACCTGAAAAGTAGTTGTTGTTTATAGATGAGTGTGGTGTATTGCGTGCTCCTGAGTCTTTTGCCATATTTTATCCAGTCAAATTAAATGGTGGTATTCCAAATACAGAATACACCTCTGCAGCTTGTTTAGTAAAGATTACCCCTGTTGTCTTATTAGCGTAAGTTTCCATATATTCATCTCTTAACTCATTAAACATACCTAAGTATTGTTCTGCTTGAGCCATATCTTTTCGCTTTAAGAAGAAGTTATATGCTGCGTAATAAACTAATCCCATATGGTAATCTTCAGGAATATCTGGACAAGCACCTACAAGATATGAAGCTGACCCTTCACTCAAACCTTGATAAAAGTTTGTTAGCTGTAAAATGCTGTTAGTTAATACTGTGCTAACTTGATACCAGTTTCCGTCAGTTCCATCTGTTACAGTAAAATACCAACCTACCATAGATTGTGTAAATGATGTTCCAGCGTCTGTTATGTTTACGCTTCCATTAGTAACAGTAGCTGTTCCAGTTACATCTGGTAAGCTAAAATCTACTGTTCTTGGTTCGTAAGATATGTTTATAGTTCCAGCAGTTCCAGAGCTAGGTGCTGGCCATATAGATATGACATTGTTACCTTTAACAAAAAACTTAGTAGGAATATAAATTGTAACTGCAGGAATAACGTTTAATTCGTTCCAAATGTGTTCACTTGGCACTTCTACTAATGGGTAAACTATACCATTGGCTGTAATTGTTACTTCCGTAGCTCTAACAAAGTCGGCAGGTAGTTGGTAATCTTGTTGACCTGTTACTAAGTTAGCTGCAATTTGTTTTCGTGTCCAATATCTTCTGGCAGCGTTCTTAAATAGCTTAAGACCCTGCATTACATCTTGTTTTGCATTAAGGTAATCTTGGCTTGTTGTTGAAGCAGTTATACCTGTTATATCTGCTACTCTTGATACTATTTGGTTAAATGTAATCATATTTTTTCCTTTCTTATATTAGCGTGCATTCTGCAAATAAAACATTTCCTCTATTCAGGGAAGCGTCAAAATAAACGCTAGCTGTGTTAGCGTCATTAGGAACATCTGTAAAATAATAAGGTGTAATTGTAGTTAAAGAAATAAACTTATCTCTATAAAGAGTAACTGTTCCTTGAGAACTTGCACTTGGAGCACCCCAAAATACAGCAAGGTCTATCAATGGTGCTGCAAGATAATTTGTAGACAATCCAGTAACATGTCTTGCAGAACCAGATGAAGTTGCATTACAAGTTAATGCAGTTTGAAATCCAATTCTCCAAGAACCTGCAGGAACATTTATTTGTCCACTTCCAAAGTTTTGCCAATAAACTGTTCCACTAACAGGAGTCGTTATTGATGGGTTAATTTGATAAAGTATAGTTGTAGTCCAGTTTCCTCTGTCAGAATTAAAACCAAATGGAACACGAGCGACAGAATAATTTACAGTTCCTAGAGTTTGATTAGGAATAGTATTTGAATTGCCTGTGTATATTTTTACTGTTGAAATGCTAGAAACATAAGTTACAGATGTAACAACCCCGTATTCGGTAGAGTTATATGGGTTAGACGCTTGTGTGGCTATAGCACTGTTAGCAGCTGTGAGGTTGTTTGCGTTTGAAGTTTTATCGTTAAAGTTACCATTTCCTTGCCATAATCCTACTAAGTTAGTTTCAGAACCAGTAAGAGATATAGTCATGTTAGCTTGTATGTTTGCTTGTGTTTGTGCCACAGACCAAAGACGAGCTTCGGATATGTATCCGTTAAAATATGTATTAGAAACAATAGTTCTAGCTCCAATTTGCAAAGTCCCCCCTTGAACCATAGTAGTTGCAGTTCCTGTTGGATTAGCAGGAGCCTGTATTCCATTTATATAAAATGCAATAGTAGGAAAAATAGGAACTGATACAGCAACAGCTACATGAACCCATTGATTAAGTGGAACAGATTGATAAGTGTTTGCTGTTTTAGTAGCTGTAGCGTTTCTATAAAATGTATATAACTGTCCATTAGAATTGACTTCAAAACTAAAACCAGCTGCACTACCTTGGTCCCTACTTATTATAGTTTGTATATTACCTGTATAACTATTTAGATACACCCAAGCTTCACAGGTATATCCTGATGTAAATGTAATTCCTGTAGGGGAAGTGTTTTGTGCATACTGAGAACTAGAAGATACAAAACTCATTGTTTGAGTTGGTGGAGTTACACTTCTAGTAATTTGAACTTTAGAACCAGCCTGTAAAGTTGATGTAAGGTTAGCTGTGCTAGTAACAACAAACTCTTTATTACCATTGTTAGCAGAATATGTAAGTGTTTGTCCTAAAGGTTGCCAACCCACAGAAGCTTGATTTGTTCCTAATGTAAGAGTATCAACTGTAAGTCCACCTGTAACTGTAGCACCACTAGTTATTGTTGGTGATACTATACTTGGCGAGTTAATAGTTGAAGTGTTAATAGTAGAAGAGTTAAGAGTTGCACCTGTTACAGTAGGATTATTTATAGTAGGTGCTGTTAAAGTTTTATTAGTTAATGTTTGACTAGCAGTTGTAAGCACTACTGTAGATGGGAATGTTGGAGTTCCACCAAGTGTGTAGGTTCCAGATACTGTTCCACTTAAAGTAGGACTATTTATTGTAGGTGTATTTACAGTAGGTGAAGTAAGCGTTTTATTAGTAAGAGTTTGTGCGTCAGTAGTTCCTACTGGGTTTCCAGTTATTCCTAAGTAGGTGTTTCGGTTAATAGATACTGTAGAAACGGTGCTATTTTGATATAAAGGTAATAAATCTTGTATTGGGTCAATACTTGTTGCTGCTAATAATTGGTTGATTGTTACATTTGCCATAATTACTCCTTAAAATACGTCCATAAATATTAGGTTATTGCCTACTTTAGTTGTTACATTTTGCACGCTTGAGTTAGTTTGAATACCTGAATAATAGTTAGTGTTATATATTTCAACACCATAATTTGTTCCGTTGCTTAAACCTGTTACTGTAATACTCCCACTTGTTGTGTTAGATGTTGCACCAGAGTTAGTGTAAGTGCTTCCACTGTTAGTAGAATAATAAACAGTAGCAATAGGTAAATCAGTTGACCAGTTAATAGTAAAGCTAGTTCCTGATATGTTAGATACGCTAAAAATAGTAAAATTAGAAACTCTTTGTATAGTGGGAAGCGACCAGTTAGTAGAACCAGATGATGTTCCAGATAGATAAACTGCAACGGAATTACTTATAGTCAAGGATTGTGTTCCATCTGAGTTATGTCCTATCGTAAAAGTTCCAGAAGATAAACCTAAATCTCTAGTAGTATAATTTCCTGTATAGTTATAAACCCTACCAGTGTTATTCCATAAATAACCCACATTTGAGTTTGTATAACCAGCGTCTAATTCAGCGTCATCTCCATTAAAATGAAAATATGTTTGCCAGTTAATAGTTGAATAATTTCCACTAACACTTTGACTAGCTAACTGCCAGTTGGTAAAAATGTAATTACCAGAATAACCACCACCTATGGTTACCGAACTACCTGTGTTAGTGCCACTAGTTGCCATATTAACCTACTGCCACGCTTAATATATCCCAAGCATTTGTTACGCTATTCCATTTCATACCTACATACTGTGTTTTACCTACTGTTGTTGAAGTTGGTAATGTAACTTGAACAGGATTGTATATTGCATTCCAAGATATACTTTGTGATGTTCCGTTATCTTTTATTCTGATAAGCAAAGATTCGCCGTCTACTGGACTTCCAGTTGGTGCTGCCACTGTAAGTGCTGCAGCTTGTGCAGTTAGAACTACGGTGTTTGAAGAAAGGTTAGGAGTTAAAGTAGCAACTGAAGTTGCAGTTTGTGGAGATATACCTACGGAGTTGTTAAAAGTTGTAATACCACTAACACCTAAAGTTGAACCGACTGATAGTGAGCCAGTTAATGTGCTGTTACCAGTTACAGCCAAAGTGCTAGATAGAGTTGTTGCACCTGTTACACCTAATGTAGTTCCTACGGAAGCACTACCAGTTGTAGTTAAAGTATCGCTAGAAACACCACCAGTCACGCTCACGCCACTTGTAACCGTTGGTGCAGTCAAAGTTGCACTTGTTAGCGTTTTTCCACTCAAAGTCTGTGTGCCAGTGGTTAAAACAACTGTGGAAGGAAATGTAGGAGTGCCACCTAATGTGTAAGTTCCAGAAATAGCACCAGTTAAAGTAGGAGCTGTAATTATAGGGCTAGTAAGTGTTTTATTTGTAAAAGTNTGTGCTGTGCTTATATCTGCAGGTTGTCCACTGACATTTAGTANAATGTTTCTTGTTACATTTCTTGTAGTGCTGTCGCTATTTTTCCACATTAAAAGTAGGTCGTTAGCACCATCAAAACCACCTGAATCTAATGGAAATTGGTTAATAGTTAAATTACTCATACTTGACTCCAATTAGTCTTAGGAACTGGATTATATGTTCTATTACCACTAACAACAAAGTTTCCAGTTTCATCAACAATAAGATTTCCTGATTGGTCTGCAACATTATAATTTGGTGTAGACGCTAAGTTAACGTTCCAACTCATAGCACTTTTAACAGATTGAGTCCAAGATGAAGCTGGCTCTGGTGTAACTACTCCGAGGTTTGTGACAATATAATCGTTACTGTTATCAACAATAAAAGAACCACTATTTGTAATAAGGTCATTGTTGTTCCCTAAGCTCCAAGAACCATTTCTGTTTGGGTTGAACCATTGTGTTGGAATCTTAACCACGATTCCTCCTATACTATGTTAAACCAAAAACTTACAACTGATGTTCCTGAACCACCTAATAGGTATATTTTACTTGTTTTAGCTACATCTAGTGTAACCTGTTGCCCTACAGGTATTTCAATGTAGTTTGTAGTCCAACCTGAAGTTGCTGTGTTTGATTCACTGATATATACAGATTGAGTTTTAGGTAAAATGTTAATTTCTGCTGCACTCTGTGGAATGTTAATAACCTGTGCTGTTGTAGCTACTGATACTGGTGATGTTATTGGTGTTGCTGTAGCGTCAGATGTCTGAAAACCATTTCCAACAATACCTGTGATTACTTGGTGAGCTCCATCAACTGATAATGTGTTGAACAATGATGGTAATGAACCCTGTGATTTTTGATTAAAAGTGTAATTGCTTGGCATTTGTTCTCCTATAAATAAAAATAGAGCCTTGTTCGGCTCTTTACCTTTATGAAGTTAGTATATCAATAAATAAATAAATATGCTAGTAAATTAAACTCCTACACCCATCATTGCCAAACTTCCAGGTATACTTGTTGCCAAAACATTTAATTCAAGTAATGTAAGTCCACCAGAGTTTGAGTTGGTATAAGTTACAGTAACTGAGTTACCAGTTGCACCAACTGAACCAGTAGGGGGTTTATAATCTATTCCAACAGGTCGTGAGTTATTGTTTGAAAACTGTAAATTAAAAAAGCTGTTTGTGTCAACTGACCATATACCAGATTCTGCAGTAGCTCCAAAATGTGATGTTGCATAAAATAATAAACTGGTAGCTTTGACGGCGTTTGCTAACGAAGCAGTAGCTGTAGAAGAAGAAGAAGATGAACCGTTACCTGACTGCACTACTGGGTTAGTTTTTGTAAGACCAGATATGACAGCACAAGCACCTGAACCAACACCACCATTAGAATAAGTAAGCGTAGCAGAAGTAACACCAGCTGGAGCGTTGTATCCAAGCATTGTCCAACAGGTAGGAGCAACACCCACATTACTTCCTGGAGTAGTCCAAGTAGTTGTGCTACCACCAGACATTGAGAAGCTAGTTGTTCCCTGAGCTGAAGTAGCAACAATAATAACATCACCAGCGTTTGTGGTTACTGGTAAAGTAATTGTTTGAGTGCTTGAACCTGATGGAACGGTAAAAGTGTTAGAACCTCTAATTACGGCAGCCATCTAAGCTCCTGTGTAACCTGCTACTGATACATATACGGTTGTAGAAGCGTTTAGTGTAGCAAAGTTTACTGCTGTGTTTGCTGTTCCTTTAATTGGAACTGGAAGAGTTACTACAGCACCACCACCAGCTGGAGCACCTACTTGATACATAGTAGTTGAACCATCTTGTATGTTTACTACAGTTGTGGTTGCACCAGTGTTCATAACTGATATAGAAGTAATGTAGTTAGATACACCAGCACCAGCTGCAGTTATAAGTGAAGTAGAACTTGTAGTAGTTGCTGAGTTAGAACCCTTAACAAATAACTGGTTAATTGCGTAGGGTTGAACAATTTGTTTACCTACAAGGTCAGTTATACCAATAGTGTTATAAGTTGAAGTAGTAGCAGTAATATCTGTTGAACGAGCTTGAAAACCTGTTGGATAAGATACACTTGGCACAGCAGAACCAGTAGATGTTCCTGGAACTACAGTGGCATTTAGTGAAGAAGCAGTTGCCTGTGAAACAGGAACAGATGTGTTGCCGACATAAACAGCGTTTGTGCTTCCTGGAGTTGTTTGGTCTATAGTGGCAACAGTTCTTGTAGTTCCTGTAGAAGATACATATAAGTTTCTAGCATTAGTTCCATCTGAACCTTGTATCAATATACCTTTGCTTGGAGAAGTTGAACCTGCTGTTCCCACTGTGTTGTTAAGTCCAGTAGTATTGGTAGCAATCGTAGATGAATTAGCTTCGGTCATATTAAGAGCTGAAGCTGTTGCTTGTGTAGCTGCAAATGATGTATTAGAAATAGAACCTGATTTTATGTTTACATCAAGTGCGTTTGTAGTAGAAGTCAAGAGGTTACCAGAACCATCAGCATTTCTTACTGTTCCTATAACTTTGGTAGTTTCTGCAGATAAAGTAGCGTTAGTAACCGAACCTGAATCTGTAACTGTATGAAGGTTTGTTCCAGTAGCTTGAGATACTGATACGTTGCCCTGGTCAGAAGCTAACGTTACAGGTAGTGAAGCAGATTTAGTAGTTTGGCCTACTGCTATTGTCGCACCGTTAGAATCAGATATATTAGCTGTAGTAGATAATTGACCAGTGTTTGTTACTTTTACTGGGACATATGTGTTTCCACCACCAGCCGTGCTTAATCCTACTATAGAAGAAGTTGTAACAAGTGAGTGGTTGTTAGTAGTAATTGTGCTTCCAATAGCTACTGAATCACCTATCAATGCGTTTGGTTTAAGAACTGTTTGAAGTCTAAATGTAGTCTGGTTAGTAGCTCCGTTAGTATATTGTATTCGGTAATACTGTGACCTAGCAGGAGATTTGAATGTTTGACCTTGGTTTACACCTGTTCCTGGTGTGAATGAGAATGTAGAAGAATCGTCCCAGTTTGTGCCGTCCATTGAAAACTCAATAGCGAGTCCTTGTGTGGCTGAAGCTACATTTGAATAAAGAATTACAGATATAGAAGAATAAGGAAGCACGCTTGTTGAAGTTCCTGTATATGTAGCGTTTGCTAATAGTGTAGTTGTGGTTGAGTTGTTAGAGTCTACAACACCTAAGCTTGTAGTTGCAAGTTTACCGTTAGGGTCTGTTAATAATACATGTGCATTACCGTCTGTTCCCTTACCACCAACTGCGTCAATCTGTGGAAAACTAGTCGTATTGTAAACTGCACCATCTGTTCCAGCTGAAGATATATCTGCATTCAAGTAATATTGTCCGTTATATAATCCAGAACCTATTCCATTGCCAGCGTTGTCATAAGTAGCACTTGTTTGGTTTCCGTATGAATCTATTGTAAGTGGATTTAAGACGCTTGAAGAGTTTTGTCCTAATGCAACAGTGCCAGTAGGAGTAGATACAGTTTGACCCTTATTATATTGAGTTCCACCACTACCACCACCTGAGCTAGAAACTAACAATCTACCAGTTGCTGGGTCAGCTAATAACGGAACTACCGTTTGATTATCAGCATAAGATATTGCTGCTAGGAAAGGTTTTCGGTTGTCATCAAAGGGTATTCGTTGGTGTCCAGGTTCCATTATTTGTCCTTAAAAATAAAAAATAGCCAGTATCGGCTTAACTGACCTTTGTAAACATTATACACTTAAAACTCCAAACCTGCTAGACCAAATTTGTCTTTGAGTTGTGTTTCTTTTTGTGCTAAAAAGCTTTCTTGTTTACGCATATCTACTTCTTTTAAGATAATAGTGCGTTCTCTTGCACTTAATCCCTCTTCTATGGCTTGTGTTTCAGCTACCAGTTTATTTTTAGCAGATTCTAATGCATTTTTATCTATTTCTAGGTCTTTAAGGTCAGCTTTTTTAATTTCTATTTCTTCTATAAGTTTATCTTCTAATTGTAATAATTCTTGCTCAACTGCAGATTTTTTTTGTTCTAATTGTCCTATTTGCTGTTCTAAAGTGATGTTGTCTTTTAACAGTTGTTTTTTATCGGATTGTAGTTTATTTCCCTCTATTTCAAGTCCGACTAATTGGGAATTAAGGTTAGCGATAGTTTCATTAACTATTTCTTCTTGTTCTATCAAGTATTGTTTGCTTTGTTCAATTTCTTCTCGTAGGTCGTGGTTGGCTTTTCTAAGCTCTGCGTTTTTTTCAGCGTATTTTTCACCCATCTGTGCAATAGCTTTGTTATCTTCTTTAAGTTTATTTTTCTTATTTTCAAAGTGTTCTTCAAGCTCAAGAAGCTTGTTTTCTTCAAGTTTTAGTTCGTCTTTAGCTTCTGCTATGTTTTGATTGATAGTTTCAAGTATGTTGTATTTGATATCTAATTGTTTGTCTAAGATTTCTATTCGTTTATTAAGTTCAGTTTCTTGAGCAAACAAACCATTGATGTATGCTTCTCGTTCGTCTAGTAGTTCTTCCCTTTTATTTAAGAGATTTTCCTTGTTCATTCTTGACTTCTGTCTTTATTTCAGAGTTGTATTTGCTTACAACATCTTCTTTACCCACAAATATCTGTTCAATAAGTTTCTTTTGTAATTCAGGGTCTGTCCAATCACCAGATACAAATAGACTATTGTTTTTTCTTCGTTGTTCTTCACTTCGCTTCATAGCTACTTGTTTAATAAGGTTTTCAATCATAAGGTCGGCTTCGTAAGCTGGACATAGTTTAGTTTCTCCAGGTTGTAATGTAACTACTTGAGGTGGTCGCTTTATTACAGTATCTTTGTGTCCTGCGTAGTTAGAAAAAGTTTCAACACTTTCTGGTTCAGCAAACTGATATTTTACTGGCTGAGTGTCTATATTTTGTATAGTTACAAACTCGTGTGGTTCGTAATATTCTCGTAGTCTTTCACCTAAACTTATTTTATTTTGTGATGGTTCAGAACCATAGTATGCTTGGTTGTCCATTTACCCTCCTTAGTTAGCGTCATTCTAATCAAGTTATACCACAAAACAAAAAAGGGAGCAATATGCTCCCCTGTTAAAGTTTTTGTTTTACTAGTAAATTGTGAGGTAAGCTAGGAACTCTGAACCTGCTGAAGTAGTTGAATTACTATAAGAAGTAGCAATGTTTTGCTTGTCTGCGTCAGCACTTCCTACTAGCTGTCTTACTCTACCAGCTTGTCCAGATGTTGCTGTTAGACCGATAGATAGACCTGCCCATACTTGGTTAACTCCACTTTGGTTAGAACCATCAAACTGTAAAATACAAAGTCCCTCTGTTTGTATCCAACAATAGTTGTTTGCTGATACTGGAATAGTGTTTATTCCTGCTACTCTTGGGTTAGCTGCTGTAACACTGTTTGGTGCTATTGAAGCTACTAAACCAGACCAAGGTGAAGCGTCTAAATTAACTACAGATGTTGTGTCTAAACTTTGAACTATTGGTTCGTATAAAGTAATTGTGCAAGTTCCGTTGGCTACAGTTGCAGTATTACCTTGAACTCTATAAGTTGTTCCCTTACCTGTTCCAGATAAAACGCTTATTTGTCCATCAGCAAATTGGTCCGTAGTTGTTGCTGTTCCTGAAAGTGTTACCGTAACAGTAAGAGAAAGTGGTCCAGCAGTAACAGGTGCTGCGACACTAAGTCCGTAGTATGTTGTTACTGCTGGAAATGCACTAGAAAGAGCTAAACCTGCAGCTACGTCACTTGAACCTATTTGTGAATATCTAAACATACGACCATCTTGAGCAACTCCTTGAGCTCCTAAAATGTCTTGTTTAGTTGTTGTAGTAATCCGTAAATCACTACTAGTAAGTTCTCGTAAACTATTCTGCATATTTGCCTTTCTTTATTTACTAAGCTGCTGTAGTTACGTTAGTCCAAGTGGTAGAACCATTGGTGTTAACGTAAAGACGTGTGCTTGTTGAGCTACCGTCAGTTCTCATATATAAAGAACCTTGTGCAGCTGAAATTGATGGTGCTCCAGAACCTGAATAGATTCCTACTGCACCAAATAACGTTCCACTAGGTAAAGTGGTAGAACCTGCGACTACAAGAGGTTCGTTAGCGTTTAGTCTAACACCATTTTGTCTTACTGCTGATATGTATTGTCCTAAATCTTGTGTAGACATTTTTTACCCTTTCCTAGTAAGCAATGTTAAGAACAGTAGATACTGCTCCACCTGCTTTAGCCGAGTTAGCTACACCAATTACTGCAGAACCAGATACACCTGTAGTTCCTACAGTTCCAGAAGTTGCACTTTGTGAAAGTCCATTTCCTGCTGCTGGTGTTGAGCTATCAACTTTTACGTTAGTAAGTCCTTTAACCTGAACCCAAGCAAATGCGTTGTATCCAGATGTGTATGTGTAAGGAACAGTTAGAACACCAGCTACCTGTGCTAGAGAAGCGTTAGGAACTATTGCCCAGTATGGGTTTTGAATTAGGTTAACTGTGTCTGTTCCAGCAACTAGTGCTGCTGTGTTTTGTAGTGGTTCACTCTGTGCTAATAGAACAGTAATGTTACCACTTGCTGCTGCTGCTGTGTTACCAAGAATTCGGTAAGAAGCGTAACCATTAGATGTTGAGTTTACTTCTAAGTATCCACCAACAAATTGGTCAGCTGTTACAGCTGTTGAACCATTTACTACTACTAAGCTTGTAGAACCAGCTGATAGAGCTGATGTAGAGTTAGTTGTAGCTAGTGCTAAACCTGTGTTGTTTGTTAACGCAGGAGTAGTCAATAGTGTTCCAGGAAGAATGTTAGAAGTTCCTCCTAGGTTAGCGTATTTGAACCATCTTCCATCTTCAGTTACACCCAAAGCACCAATTTGCACCTGTGCTAGGTCTTGTGAAACTTCTGAAGTGTTGTTGGTTGTGTATACACTGTTTAAGTCTTGTTCTGTGAGAAATCTAAATCCTTGTTGCATAGTATCTCCTAGTTTCCTGTTATTCCGATAAGCTTACCATTTCTTCGTGGTTGCTCATCTATTAAGTTCCCTAGTAGGATTACAACTCCAACTTGACCTAACTGGTTAATTGAACTCATTAAGTCACGGAATTGAAATGCTGAAGGGAATGGAACATCTTCGTAGAAACCTGCCATTGATTCAACGGTGCTAGAAATATCTCGTAGTTCTGCACTTCTTTGAACTGCAAAGTGTAGGTATTTTTCGTTAATCCAGAAGAATGTCTGTGAAGTAGCTTTATCGTCAGCTACAAATGGTCGTCCTCTCCAAGTTAGAGAAATAAAACCACCAGCTCCAGAAACTTCTGAACTTCCCATTGGAGCGTTTGTTCCCATAGGAGTCTTTCCATCTACACGGTTGTAACCTTGAACTGCTGTAGCTTCGTATCGTGCTGATAGCATTGGCTGCATTAGTCCCTCAACTAAAGTCCAAATTGATTTAGTTGTAAGTCCAAGTGTTGGAGATTCGCTGGTGCTTGAAGCAGCACTAACGTTATCAAATTCACTTGATAGGTAGCTTAGTGTAATTGTTCCGTTGGCAACTGATGTAACATCAGCGTCTAGGAATGGGTAAGTTGTTCGGCTCAAACCACCGTATGTTGGTGCGTTTGTTCCGTTGTCTACTATGTTTCCAAGACCGTCAAAAGCTTTACCTAGACCAAAACCATAAAGTTCTGTTCCGATAGCGTCTGCCATTGATATCTTAGCTTCGTCCATCTTAGCAGTTAGAAGCTTAATAACTTGTGATTCGGTGTTACCGTTCACTGCTGCTTCTATGCCTGGAATAACGATTGATTGATACTGACCAGTGATGTAGAAAGTCATCTGGCGAGTATTGTTTGTGGCTGCTGTGCTAAATGTATCCATTCCGTTGAAAGCACCACCTGTGTTAGAGAATGCTGTCTGGATTGGCACGTTGTAGCTGATACCTTCCCAATCAATAGTGTTGCTCAATACCTTGCTAGTAAATACGTTTGAGTTAGAAACGTTGTCCACCAAAGTTGGTAGAATATACTGATAGGTAATGTCAGTGATTCGGTCGGTAAAAATTTGTCCTGCCATTTTTACTCCTTTTATTTATTAATAAAAAAATAACAAGCCTTTCGGCTTGCTACCTTTAACTACAATATATCTTTATTTCTTTTTAGTGTCAATATTTTTAATTACATTAAGCTTGTTTGCAACTTTTTCGTGAACAGTAGATATTTTGTGCTTAGAAACAATGTCCTTAACCATTCTACTTGCTGCTTCATAGTTGTCTGGCAATGTTCCACTGTGTATTTCTTTTACTAGTTTTGCTGCTTCATCGGCACTTAATACGCCAGTGTTTTCCAAAACTGCTATTAGTATTGATACGAAATTATTCACTATATTCTCCCTTGTTTATACATTCTATATATATCTTGCATTGATGTTCCACTTGGAACGCCACGCTTAAAAGCGTCTGGTGAAGTTCCCACTTGTTGGTTTTGTGGACTAACTACTTCTTCCCTAGCTTTTTTAACTTCCTTATTAACCTCTTTTTTGGGTTCTGGCTTAACTTCTTTACTTTTAGTGTAAAGATACTTTTCAGCAGCGTCTGCGTAGCTTATACGGAAAGCTCTACCCTCACGAGTGTATCGCTGATTAGTTTCTTGGTAAATTTCGTAAATCTTGTTAGCTTCTTTTACTGCTGGGTCATCATTAAATCGTGAATCATTTTCGTCATATTTGAACTTAGGTAAAACACCATTTTTTTGTAATCTGCTAATGTCTTTAGAAATATCAATAGCTTCTTGTCGTTGGTATTCGGCATATTGGTTTTGCTGTTGTTTAGTGTTGTATTCATTTAATAATTGTCGTGCATTGCTTTCCTGTGCTGATATGTCTTGAATAAACTTTAGTTCTTCTTTTTTGTTAGTAAATTCAAAATCATCAGGTAATTCTTCTGCATTCTTTACTTCAAATACACGGTCTTGACCATTTTCTGTATGTCCTAGGACTTTGATGGTTGGGAGTCGGTCATAGATGTATCGTTGCCATTCTGGGAGTTCTTCTGCAACTGCTGGCTGATAATCATTTTCTTCATCATTGCTTTCCTCATCTGCTTGTTCAGCAGGTTTTTCTTCGCTTTCAACTTCCTCTTTAACTTCTTCTGATGGTTTTTCTTCAGAATCTTTGCTTGGCTTAACATCTTCCTCCTTTACTTCTTTAAGTTCTTCTTTAAGTAAGCTTTCTATAGCTTTTACTTGAGAACTTAAAGGTCTATTAGAATCAAGCACTGGTTTAACTGGTGCTTCTTTAGTAGTTTCTACTACTTGTGTTTCTTCAGCCATAATACCTCCTTTTTTAGCATTATAACATATTATTTCTTATGAGCTTTGTTCCAAATGTGTTGAAGATTTATTAACTTAGCAATATCTCTGATTACATATTCTCTTTCACCATAAAAATCTGAACCATCAAAAGATAAAATGTTTTTTCCCTGTTTTTCAGCATAATCTTGCATTAAAGGTATCATTAAATCATTTTTAATTTTATTTACTGATATATCAGAATATGGTTTATCACTTTTAAGAATACTTTTAATAAATGAATAGACTTCGTTATCATCGCTGGGGTCTTTAATCATTTTTTCATCTCCTGCTTGCATTATAGCGTCAGTTAATTTCCAATTATCAAGATAAGGTTGGTATATTTTCTTAAAAAAAGATGTAGGTTTATTTTTATAAATATCTCTCATATTGTTAAAAGCATAGTCCTCAAAATGCATTACGTCATTGTAATCGTATTTTAATGCGTCTACTCTTCCTTTGTCTGCTTCATTTTCATAATCTTCATCTAAACTAGTGTATGCTTTAGCGTGTTGATATTCTCCAGTAAAAAATGAATCGTTTGTTAGTTCATCTGCATTACCATAATGACCTCTAAACAAAGTATCACTTGTATCATCTTGTGATTTAACAAAATCATTAAATGTTTTGAATTTTTTAGCGTCATTAACTAGCTCTTTAACTTGTGGTGTATCTTCTTCTAATAGTTTATTCTCTGCTGGTTGTTCAGGTTGCACTTTTTGTAATTTAGCAGGGTCAAATATCCTGTAAGTAGTTTCTCCTGTGCTTGGGTCATATAATTTCAATCCGTCATAACCCTCTTGTATCATTTGCATATCAGATAACTTATCTTGTGTATCCCAGTCACCTAATTTAAGTTTTTTTTCGTCAATAAATCGTTCCATTAAATGTGTTCTACCTGCAGCACCAGCTTCACCAGCTTTAATCATATCTGAATTGTCAGAGAACCATATTGAACCATCGGCAGATTTGTTTACATCAAACTCATCAAATAGTTTATCTGTTCCGTGATATATCTTTTTAAGTTCATTTTGTATAGGTTGTTCTGGTTGCACTTTTTGTGGTTCTGTATTTTCTAGTTTAGAAATAGTATCTTTAAGTTCTTCTAATGTTACATTTTTACTGTTAGATTTTTCAAATACATCTAAAGTTTTTTGCACCCCATATTCGTCAACTAATCTCTTTAGGTCACTTGTTCGGTAATCACCAAATAATGGTTTGTCTATAAACGCAATGTTATCAGGTGACAAATCATCAAATACAGTGTATTGCGTATTGTTTACTTTTTCCATTCTAGTAGTTAAAGGAACATCTACTGCAATAGTATTTCCTCCATAACCTTTTAGGTTAGGTGTAGTTTCAAACCAAGACACGCTACCCTCTGATGGGTCTGCACCATAACCTTGCAATCTTTGCTTAGTTTTTAATCCCTCTTTTAGTATATTATCTATATTTGAACTTTTGGTATTTGTATATAGCCTAATTGTTCCTTCTTTAGGTTTACTATTATAGTCAACTACTCTGGGGTCTGTCTTACCTACTTGTGGTGCTACTGGTTTAGCTTCTGCATGTGCTTGGTTGTAGATGTCTGTGAGTTGCTTCTCGCTCATTACTTTTTCAGGATAGAAAGCAATTATATCTTTACCTTTTTTAATACCATCAAAACCTAGTTGTTTAACTATTTCATTAGAGCCATCTTTACCTCTTAGTTGGATTGCCAGATTCATACCGTTTACGCCATCTTTGTAGTAATCAAATACTTTATCTAGTTGTGGGTTTTGCTGTGGGAAATCAGCACGAACATAGGTTTTATTTTCATCTAATGGGTTAATAACCCCTGTCCTAACTTTCTGAACTACTGGCTCACGAACATTACCATTTACGTCAGTAGTGCCATACATTTTTGCCCTTGCTGCGTCTGTTGTCGTATAGACACCTTGTCCGTCTATGCCATTGCCATTTATAAATGTTTCGTGTTTGGCAGCCCCTCCGTGATACGAATCAGTGTTTGCTTTCACAAACTCATCTGCACTCTTATACTTCAATGTTTCTTGCTTTAGTGCTTCTAATGGGTCTGTTTGTTCTTGTGGTTGTTTTTGTGCTTGTTCGTATATTTCTTTAAGTTTACTTCTGTGTAAAACATCTTTCCCATCAAATATAAATGCTACGTCTTTCTGTTCTGGTAAAGTAGTATTGTTTCTAAAAAATGTTTCTTGTCCTTTTAATCCTACATATCCTTGTGCTTTAAGTTTTTCTATTTCCTTTGGTAAAACATAGGTTGAACTGGGTAGATTTCCATTAGTTACCTCAAACAGTTTACCTGGCACATTAGCTATTGTAGTCACTCCATTATTGCCAAATTGTTTAGCTTCTGAAAAATCCCAAGCGTCCTCGTGTTTAGGAAATAACCAGACACCATTACCTTTTGTCATACCTTTGGAACGGTCGCCTAATGCAGCTTTATATCCATTTTTTTCTATATCATCTAATGCTTCTTCAGTGGTAGCGTGCCAATAAGTAGTTTTAGAATTACTATAAAAATCTCTTATATCTTTGTATTTCTGTGCTTCTTTTAATAAATCTCCGTAAGCTTGCTTTAGATTTTCAGGAGTCTTAGACATAGATTCTTCCAACTCTTTAACCTTTTCGGCAACAGCTACAGGTATAGTTTCTAGTCCAAGTTCTTGTGCTGCTAATGCTCTTGTTCTACCCTCTTGTGTTCCTAATACTTCGTTTAACCAGGGCATTGGAAACTTATCTCCTTGACGCATACTCTCAGCGTATTTCTTAGGGTCACCCATAGGATAATTTTTCCAGTCTTCTATTTCTTCTGGAAACTTTTTACCCATAGCTTTAGCTGCTCTAACTAAGTATTCATCTGGTGACATATTCTGAACAGACCAGTTCTCTCTCTTAGCTCTACGATAATAGTCTTGTATCATTTCTCCACCAGCTACTTTGTCTTTGTTTTCAATTATTCTGTCTATCTGACTTTCACCAGTTTTAGTATCAAATGGCTGTATTGGTGTTTCTTGAACAGGTTTTGGTAGTTTCTTTTCTGCTTTTTTAATAGGATTAACTACCTGCTCGTTAGGTTGTGGAGCAGACATATTAAAGTTAGATAATATGCTGTTGTTGGGGTCCATTTTAGAAAGGTGGTAAGTTGCCTATATTTGGTTGTGGTTGTGGTGGACCTGCTGGTTGTAAGCTAGGTGCTGCTTGCTGCATTACTCCTTGAATACCTTGTGGTGGCATAGGTGGCATTTCTGGCATTCCTCCTGGCATTGCAGGTGGCATTCCCTGTGGTGGCATACCTTGTGTCATTTGTGGTGGCATTCCTGTTGGAGCTCCCATTTGTGGAGGTGTCATTTGAGGAGCTCCTGGTTGCATTATAGCAGGGTTAGGTTGAAGCATTGTTGCTTGAACTGATTGTGGAACTGGTTGAGTTTGTTTTTCTTCATCAGAACTTACCTGTTCTAGTGCTGTTCGTATTGCAAGACTATCTCGTTCTTTCTTAACAAAATCAATAACAGCTTGTTGTATCTTTTCTTTAGCGTTAAAGAACTCATCACTAATCATTAGCTTACGCATTTGTTCTATGTATTGTGCTGTTGGGTTTTCTCGGAAATCAGGTTTCTTACCAGCCATTAACTCAGTAAAGTCAACAATAGCTTCTCGGCTAGCTGTATCATCTGCTAGGTCAACTGCTAATGTTTGTGGGTCGCTCTTAAACTTAATTAGGTTATCGTAAAGCTTCTGTGGGTTTTCCATATGCATTAACTTAAAGTAGTCGTAAGGGCTAATAAGTCCTAGTTGTGCAGCATTCTGTGCTACAGCTTCTTGTCTAGATTTATCAAATGGAAGAGTAGTTCCAGCCATAACATTTACTGTCATACCTTTATCAATTTTGTCCTTGTGCATTTCAATGTAATCAAAGTTTCCATCACCACCATTAACAGTTGCGTAGTGTTTTTCGTCATACCATACAGCCATCATTTGTGTTAGGAATCGGTAGTATTTCTTCATTGAACTTTCAATGCTTCTAACTATCTTATCTTGTCGTCCAGAAGCTTGGTTTTTAATCATCATAGCTTGGGTAGCTGTTTTAGCTGGGTCATTGTCATCACCCCTAAATTGTGCTGGTGTTCCAAGTATTCCGTGAATAGTGTTTCGGTTGTCTGCAACCATAGCAATAGCTTGTTGGCTAACAATCTGTGGTGGTAGCTGTGCAACTACATCTCTAACGCTTTGACCTTGCTTAGTCTTAACGAGTAATAACTGATTAGGGTCACCTGTAAAGTTTTGAACATCTTCACTTCGCATAGCGTGGGAATCAATAACTTTGAATCCGTTAGCAGTAGCTATGTTGTCAACATTCTGTCGTCCAATCTTGTTCAATACATCTTGTTGAGATACTGCCTGTTCTAGTGGCGAGGTTTTGTCTAACCAGTTGCTACCATCGTTAATAATGTTGAAAGGTATAAAAGGTTTCATTGGGTTGTCTAGGAAATTCTCACCCTCATTGTCATAAAACCAGTTAGGGTTCTTGTATTTTGCTAGAACTAGGTCTTTGGTATACCAAGCAACAGCTTCTTGTGGTTTATGGTTTTTGTCGTAATAAGTGAACCAAACTTCTCGGTAAACTATTTCAGCAGTCATATTCTTTGTTCCCTTACGCTGAATAGCAAACACTTTCCTTATTTCGTCCTCTTTCTTAGGAAATCTAGCTATAAGTCCATCAACTGTGTCTTTTAGGACGTGGCAGATAAATCGTGGGTTTTCACCCATTTTTGCGTTCTTGTCAACAATAATGTGCGTTGGGTCTACTACTTCAGGAACAATTTCACCATTCTCACCATAGTTAGGGTCCCATCTTAATTTAAGGAAACCAATATACTTGCTGAGTAGGTTTAATACAGCAGACTCCATTTTTTTCTCAACCTCAAACTTCTGGCTGTGGCTAATTAAGTATGCTTCTAGGTCTTTAGCAGCGACTCTTGCTTCTGGTGTGTCTTGTGCTGGGTAAACTTCAGCTTGTGGAGTTCTTGCACAAACGTAGCTAAGTATAGCGTCAATACCTACAAAGATTTCGTTATCTATGTATGGTGTTTGGTGTCGGTATAGCTTGTGTTCTTGTAGGTGCTTACCCTCTATCATCTGTGCGTTCTTTAGACGCTTGTTCTTTAAGTTGTATTGGTTTGCGTCATCATAGTAGTCCATTGAACGATTGATTGCTTCGTTCAAACTTTTAACTATGAACTTATCGTCAACACCCTCTAGCTCAAAGCTAGGTATTACATCTATTAGTCCATCTTTGTTAGCTAAAGTGTCAAGGTTGTAGTCAGATAAAGGTTGAGTGAATAATTGAGGATTCATATTATCACATTAGCACAATAAGTCCTTAAATACAATTTACACCTTAAAATTAAGCTATTGGAGGTAGAAGTTGTAGTTTCGCTTGCAACCGTGACAATAGAACTCTATCCAACCCATATGGTCTGGTATCTCACGAGCTGGATATCCCTCACCCATAAATATCACAGCTATATCTCGGTTAATACTAAATATGTAGCTCCTACACCTAATACAATAGTAAGGTAGCTTTGAGTCTAAGTTCTCTTTATTGATGATTATATTAACTGGTATGCGTTTGTATTCTATTTTACCTTGTATTAACATTATATGCTTCTCCAATCCCTATTATCTCTATTTTCTAATATGCTTCGTATATCTACTAATGGTTCATTACTCATATTTCCATTACTAGTAAATCCTTGTCTGCTTTGGTCTATTACTAAACTTTGTGGTGTCACAAGTTCCCCTCCTGTGTAATTTATTATTTTATATAACCCATAAGTTAATGAATCGTATGCGTGGTCCTCACTTTTGTCGTCTATTTCTTCTGGGTGAGTTTCGCTGTAAGGTAAGCTTGGTAGTGTTCGTATTAAGTTTCTACAACTCTTTAGAATCTGTAGCTTAGGTATTCCATCTATTCCATCAGCTAGTAAGTCGTGTAGCAATGCTTGTCGGTTCAGTTTACTTCTGTGTGACTTAGCTTCACCATTCTCTACTAATAAATCTATTCCTAGTTTATCAAAGACTTCAATGAATTGCTCAACAATAGGTTTACTACCACCTAAGTTTGAATAAGTATCGTGTGGCATTATAAGCATTTCTACTGGTTCGTCCTTAACATAGTTAGCTATCTGTTCTGCTACTTCTGCTGGTCTTGTTTCTGTAACATACAATTCTCGGTATACATAGAATCGTTTGACACCAAACTCATTCTCTGGTGTAACTGCTATCCAGTGAACACTACAAGGGTCATTGTATCCCCAGTCTAATGCTATGTATTTGTCCCAAGAGTTAAACTGTGACATTTCAACTGGAATTCTATCTAGTGTATGCTTGGTAGCTCTCCATTCTTTGAACACCTGACCTACAAAGATGTCCCAATCACCATATCTCCAAGCTTTGTATAATGCTTCATCACTGTATTTGAGTGCTTCAATACGCTGCACATAGTTAGGGTCTGCTTCTTTTAGCACTGGGTTATCGTCTATGGTTGCTGGTATGTATACACGCTTTAGATTATCTTCACCTACAAATGGTCTATTGGCAGGTGCTGGGTCAATGAATCGTTCTTTAACCCACAAGTGTCCTGCTCCACCAGGATTAGCAGTAGAGAATATCTGAGCAGGTAAGTCTGGGCTGGTTGTTCGGCACGAAGATATAAGCTTTAAGTATCGTTCTAATGTAGGTATCTGTGTTAACTCTTCAATCAACATCTTCTGGTATTCGTGTCCCTGATACTTACTGTAAGTGCCATCGTCTTTAAGGTGTCCTGTTCGTATTCTGGCACCACTAGGAAATCTAATAAGGTTGTTTCCTGTTATAACACCACCCAAAGGTGCATACATAACTCTGGCTCTTTCAATCCAGTCGGATAAGTCATCTCTATTTCTTCGTATAACTAGTCCAGAATAGCTAGGGTTATCAATGTATTTAGATTCAACTAACCACATAAGACCTGCAAATGTCTTACCACCACCTCTTGCTCCACCGTATAGTATCTCAAATATAGAATAAGGTTGTCTTAACGCAAACTCCTGCTTACCGTTATTCGGTCTTAAACTCGGCATAGTCGTCTGGTAGCTTTTCTGGCATATACATTACTATTGGCTCACCAGCAGTTGTTATATCTACATCTTGCTTAGGTTTACCCTCTAATCTATCTAAGATTGCATTGTAAGCTTTGGTATCTCCCTTTCTAGCTTTCAGTATCTGCTGCAAGTCCATTTGTTCAGCAACAGTAAAACCCTCTAATTCATTAGTAATAGGGTTGTTAAGTTCTTGTGTAAGTTCTAATAATCTAACTAATCTAGTTCTGGAATTAGGAACACCAGCTGGTCTACCTTTTTGGTTACCACTTTGTCCTTTTTTGAATTGAGTATGTGTAGGTGGTTCTTTATAGCCCATAATTCCCTGATAATTCCCTGTTAATAAGATATTATACCAGAACTATTTGTCTAGGTCAAAAAAGCCAATTATTAGTCCACAAAGTATTGCTACTATTAAGAATGCCATACTATTCCTTGATTTCTTTTATAAGTTTTTTTATAGCTTGTTTGAAATCTTCATCACTAAGACCAGGTCTACCTAAGTGATACTCACTATGCAGATTGATAATAAAATCTAATGTTTCATTTAAGTCCATATAATTCCTTTACTAATTCTGGGAAACTATCTGCGTCAATGTATCCCTTAGGGTTTACATTAAGGTTATCAAAAATATTACCTACCTTTAGTTTGTCATACCATCTGAGCCAATTAGCGTTGCCCTCATCTACCCAAGACTTCCTACTTTTACCATCTTCACACTTATAGCAAACCATATATGCTGGTTTACCTGTATATCTTGATGTTTGTTTAATGATTTTAGTAATCTGTGCTTTCATATACCTCTCCGTTTATTATTTCATATCTTGGAACATTGTTTGGGTGTGAACAAGAGCAGATTGCTTCGTCACAGTTTGAACAAAATGTCATATGCGTTTCCTTTCGCTTATTTAATACTTACATTATATATAAGCTTAAACTATATTGCAAGACTTTTTTTACAGACTGTGGATAACTATTCTAGGTCTATTTTGGTCTTAATAAGAGTGCTGCCACTGAGCATACCTAGATTCAGAACTGTAGGGTCATCTGTTTGTATGGTAATTCTGTAGGATACATCTAATGAAGCTGTCTTTTTACTTTTAACTTCTATTACTTCTCCTATAAATTCAATAGGTTGCATTAGTAGATATCGTTTCCCATATCTCTTATTTCAGCGTCAGACATAGTGGTAAAAGGGTGTGGGCCATTAGATACATTAAGTTCTGCGTGTGATATAGCTACTATATATTGTGCTATACGATTAGCTATGGATAGCTTTTTTTCTTCTTCCATCTCAGCCATTTGAGTTCGGTATATATTGTGAATTTCGTCCATGCTTAAATCCATAATAGAATCACTTATCTGTTCTTCACCTGTGTATTTATTAAACACCATTAGTCCTGCTCTCCACAGCCAGCTAGTTTTGCGAGCTTCTAATTGTTCAGGAGTTGGTTCGTGTTCTATTACAGGTCTATTCTTATTTCTTTTTCTAATACGTTCAAGCTCGTCTGCCATAGCTTCTAATCTTTCTCTGTTAATGGCAGCTTCACCACCCTCGCCTTTGTATCTCATTTTCTCAATTTCTTAATTACATAAATAATAAAAATTATGGTGGTCAGTGGAAATACTACATAAGTGTAAGCCCATAGTATAAACAAAAACCACCACAACATAANCTTATTGTATCGTAAANCTTACCAATTTACCAGATTCTTTGTGTTCGTAAAAACCTATATTATCTTCTACTTTAAGTAATTTGTANCCTTTCTTACTTACTNTACCACCTAATGCACCTGCTGTCCTAGATAGTGTTCTGTTGGCTGCAAAGCCACCAGTTTTACCTAGTTTTCCACCTATTTGTCCCATTCTGGAGTAAAAGTCTGCTCCATATTTCTTTTTATTAGTAGCAGCAGCTTTCTTTCCTCCCTCAATCGTGCCTGCCATATTACCTCTTTCCTGCTAATTTATCTACTAGCATAATTATTAAACCTATTGCTATTAACGCTAAATAAAACACTGCCCACATAGTTATTATCACTATAGTGAAACCCAATCCTAATCTTATAAACTCCATTATTTAGCCTTTCGTGGTCGTCCAACAGCTCGCTTAGTAGTTCGCTTGGTTTGTTTAACTTTTGGTTTTAAGTGTTTTACATCGTATCTAACTTCCAGCACAAGGGTAGATAGTTCCCTATTAGATTGCTCTACTAATTGTAGGTATCTTTTAGTGTGCTTTAATTCGTTGTAGGTATAGGTGTTAAAAATAACACCTAATACCCAAAGAACAAATAATACCGTTATAAATACAGTTGTCATAAGTCCTCCTTGTTAAGTTGCTGAGATATAGCTTCTGTTAAATCTGCTATTACTGCTACTTTATATATTGTATTTTCCGTATCTGGAACGATAAAGTGATATGATTCGTGTTCTTCATCGCTTGTGTATTCTAGTTTAATTATGCCCATATAATTTCCCTCCTTAATATGGTAATTCGTTTAAGTCATAAGTCTTGCCATCTACGACTACTAATGAATCTTTAGATGTGTCTAACTTATATGTTTCTTTTATTTTATCTACTGCGTCTTTTACTTTGAAGATTGGAACTTTGGTTACTGGTATAGTAAGTATTTCTTCTATTATCTTATCTATGTCAGCAGTTTCGTAAGTGTGACCATCTTCTAGTTCAAGAACTGTATCTCTAATCCATTTAATCTGCTTTTCAGTTGCGTATTTAACGCCATTGACTCCAGGAGCAGTTGCTTTGACTACTTCGTCTGCACTTGCTATGGATTCTATAACCCCAATACCCATCATTGCTAGAGCTCGACCTACTGCTGATGTTTCAGCATTCTCTAGTGCTGCAGTTTTATTGACCATACCATCACCGATTAAAGCTTGGCTGGTTCCACCAAATTTTCTTTCTGAATTAGCTACATCAGGTATAACAATAGCTTTTACAATGTATATATCGTTGTTAAGTGTGTAATTGGTTTGTATTGACCCATTAGGGTAAGTTTCGTTAAAGTAAAGTATTCGGTCGCTAACTAAAACATAGTTTTTGCCTTTGATGTTAATTGCTTTACTCTTTAGTGATTTGTCGCTCATTAAAATGGTGCTCCTTTATCTTCTTGTATTCTTTTATCTAATTCTTCTAGGTTCTTTTCGCATTCGTATATGTATTGGTTAAATATGTCTTGAATTTCTTGTATAGCTTTTCGTTGTTCGTCTAGTAACTCTACAAATCTATCTGCTTTGTTACTTACTTCTTCTATCATTCTATAGTCCATTTGAATCCCTCCATTGGTCGTATTCAAAATCGCCATTATCATCGTCATAATCTTCTACTACTAAATTGTTGCCCCAGAACTCTAGATTCAAATCGTCTAATCCGTGTTCCCATTCGCCCCATTCGTTAATAGCTCCACATTTATCGCACTCGTAGTGACCATCTAACATAAAGCCATTCTTTACATTGTCGTAATCTACCCAGTCCATAGCTCCCATATGTGTGCAAGCGTATGCTGAGTCTAGGTCACCTACTACATCTGTTATTTGAACAGTTATAGGTTNTTCTACACTATTGTATTGTTTAATAGTAATTGTTGTCATAAAGCGTTTCCTTTCTTTAGCTTATACAGTATATAATACATAACCTTAAACTATATGTCAACACTTTTTTTACAATAAAAATAACTTTGCTTTTTTAATAAATAGGTATTTAATATAAAACAAGCTGCAAATACTTCCAGCCCACAATATAAGAAAAACCCCTCGTAAAAGGGGTTTTGGCAATACTTCCATTATTATGGTAAAACATTGCACTTATGCTGTCAAGCACTTTAACTTTTCATTATTCAATCTGAATTACTTCTGGTATCCCTAGCCATAACTAAAGTGTTAGAAATAGGGCTTCTTACAAGTAATTTAGTAGAGAACTTGGGAACAGAAACCAACTGCTAACGAACCACTAGGGTATCAATAGGTTCTTAATAATAATTGTTATAGTCATCATCAAACAACAGCCATACAAGTAGTAGGGAAGAGGGTATAATGGTTAAAGAATGTTAAAAAAACAAGGTAAGATTACAAAGAAGTGGTTAACTACTAGAAAACAATGGTTCAAACTACATAATGAACCTTATTATACCTGCAACTATTGTCATAAATGGTTAACTAAAAATGAAACTACTTTAGACCACGTTAAATCTAGAAGCAGACACCCAGAACTTAGATTTGATTTAGACAACTTAGTGCCTTGCTGCTATAAATGCAATTATGAAAAAGGTTCTAAAGACGCATAAACGCACTAAAACCTGCGTTAAATGTGAAAAAGCGTTCATTATACTATGGGAGGACAAAAAACCTTTTGTAGAGCCTGTGTGTTGCCCAGAATGCAGGTCTTTACTTACTAGACAAAATAAAGTATAGTTAACCCTGAGTTATAAGCGTTTCCAAACACTAACTCTCTGCTCCCTAGTTTACAGTTTGTGCTAGGGAGTTTTTAGTTATCCACAGGTTTATAAAAAATATATTTGCAATAAAGTTTAAGGTAATGTATAATAGAGGTTAGTCAAATAAAAGAAAGGAAACGCTTAAATGACTAAANAACAATTAAANCAACTAATTAAAGAGTTCAAAGAACTCGTAGAAGAAGATGTAGTAGGTATTACCT
>Ga0007842_1000001_pt1 | contig 52993 bp, 58 predicted proteins | sample CryBogCBE10Sep07_FD_54988 | JGI IMG/M metagenome (GOLD analysis project Ga0007842, IMG submission 54988) | Freshwater microbial communities from Crystal Bog, Wisconsin, USA - CBE10Sep07 | ecosystem: Environmental > Aquatic > Freshwater > Lake | place: Crystal Bog, Wisconsin, USA | collected... | reverse complement strand
CCAACAGCGTTATAGCCGCCTGCGCCCCCACCACCTTTACCACCTGCGCTAGATCCGCCAGAATACGCAGACCCACCACCACCGCAAACATAATAAATTCCATTTGAAATAACGCCAGCCGTAGAACCTAAAATTGGGTTAGGAATGCCATCACCGCCAGCGCCCCCGACTGAAGATGTGCCATTTTGACCAACAGCAGAGGCACCACCACCGCCACCGCCGCCGTTACCCGCTCCGCCTTGAGTACCACCAGCATACCCTTGACCAGATGTACCAGAACCACCCGAACCATTAGTTCCACCAGCACCACCGCCAGATCCGCCCGATCCAGGCCCAGACCCCATAAACCCTCCACCAGCACCGCCTCCTACAGCAGCAGTAGTTGAACCGAACGAACTGTTAATACCGTTCGTTCCATTTCCGTACATAGCAGGAGGACCACCAGCACCACCAGCCCCAATGGTAATAGTATAAGTAGTTCCTACAACCAAAGGTGTTGTTCCGGTTGTGTATCCGCCTGCACCACCGCCGCCACCGCCTGCAATAGTACTGTTAATACCACCGCCGCCGCCAGCGCCACCAGCAACAGCAAGATAAGATATTGTTAATGGAAGTGCGGTTGATGTTGATTCAGGCATCCAACCTTTTGTTGAATCAACATAAATAATAGTTAATGCTCGCCATTGTTGAGTAATAGCGTAATTTGTAGTTAACCCAAACATTTTGTTGCCGTTAAGATTTAACGTCAAAGCGTTTGTGTTAAATGTTCCAGCATAATCAGCAAAAACGATGGTGTCGCCAGCAGAAGGAGATGCGGGCAGCGTAGCCGTAATGGCAGCGGACGTTGTGTTAACAGGGTAATAATTGCCTTTTGTCGCACTAAAGTTTGCTGTTTGCACCGCAGCAACAGAAACACCACCACCACTAGATGCAGCTTGGCTAATCCAGCTGGTTCCGTTTGATGTCAACACGTTCCCATTTGTTCCAGGTGAGACAAGTTTAACAATACCTGTGCCGTTACCGAGAATAACAGCATTTGTGCCTAAGTTTGTTAAACCTGTACCACCATTTATAGGAGGAAGAGTTCCTGAAACACCTGTTGCCAAAGGCAAACCAGTAGCGTTTGTAAGCGTCAGGTTGCTAGGCGTACCCAAGTTAGGCGTAATTAGAATGGGGCTGTTGTTTAATACAAAAGACCCTGTACCAGTAGTCGTTCCTAACGCAGATACGTTTACTGGACCCCAAGTAGGAGCCGAAGCAACACCAGTAGAAATCAATACGTTACCCGCAGCAACGGCTGGCAGACGTGCTAAAGTTGTTGGCGTTGAAGCATAAAGAATATCACCAACAGCATAGGATGTTACACCAGTACCACCCACTGTAGCTGGCAAAGTACCCGCAACCAAAGTGCTTGTACCGTTTGCATAAAGAACTGTATTGGCTGTGTATGTGCTGTAACCAGTACCGCCACGGCTTGCAGTCAATGTGCCAGTTGCAATTTGAGAGGCGTCAATAGAAATGTTAGCAGTAGTAACATTTGTCAATTGACCCTGAGCATTAACCGTAATGGTTTTATACGTTGATGCAGTGCCATAAGTGCCTGCTGTTACAGCAGTATTTGATATGCTAAATGAACCACCGGATAATGTAAGACCAGTACCAGCGGTATAAGTTGCGCCACCACCAAACTGGACAAATGTTATGTTGCTTGTGCCCAATGTGACAGGCGCAGCTGTCTGCTGAGACCATTGAGTATTGTTATTTGTAGTACCGTATTGATTGTAGAAGAAATCACCAGCTTGAATTTCAGCGCTTTGATCGTAATCAGTTGCACGAGTCAAAACCCAGTTGGTGGACACTGTACCTAGTGTCGTTACGGTATATGCACCGTTTTGAGTTTGATCTGTTTGGTTTTTGACAAGAATACGGGTTCCAACAGCAATTGCAGGATAAGATCCAGTACCCGATCCGTCCAAAGTAAATGCCGCTTGAGTGCCAGCATTGGTCAAAGTAGCGCCGACGCCAGCAGTACCGTTAGAATAAGTAACCGTTAAAGCTGCTGTAGTTGCGTATTGAGTAGCAACTTGAAAGCGTAAACCATTGATAAAGTTATCAACATAAGATTTGTTAACAATATCAGTAGCATTTGAAGGTGCAGTAGAAATTTGACCCGTAACAAGGCTAACAGCGTTAACGCTAACCAAAGAAGCACTAGTAACCTGACCCTGAGCGTTAATAACAAACTGCGGGATCTGGTTGTTTGTTCCATAAGTACCAGCAGTCACACCAGTGCTTGCAATCGCAAGAGTACCAGAGGTTGTAATGGGACCACCAGTCAAACCCGTGCCAGATCCAACCGTTTGCACTGTACCAGACCCTGGAGTGCCACCAAGAAGCAAGGTCTTGAAGCTACCAGTGTTGTCAAACGTACCGTCTAAAGTATAGCTGTCGCCTGGGTTCAGCGTTACGTTAGCAATATTTTTACCAGTCACGTTGACGTAAGTAACAGTCAATGCAACTGCTGCCGTGTCTGTATTTTCAATGATGATAGACTTAATAACACGCCGAGTGCTTGCAGCAGGAGCAGAAATAACCGTTACAGGAGTCGTACCGTTTAGCGTTCCGTCACTAGCACCTTCTGTAAAAGTTGTGCCTGTGTTGTCAGCGTAAGTAGCAACATATGTTGGCTGGTTTGTCGCTGGAGCAGCTGCCAACTTTGCTGTAATTGATTTTGCTGTGCTGTCTAAAACTAACATTTTTGCCTCACGATACAAACCAAGGGTATGACACGCCACCAGCTACAGTCAAAACGATAGCAGCATTTGTGGTGTCATTCGTTCCAGTGATATTAACATTTGTGCCAGTCACAAAATTGATGTTGCTCTGGGAACCAATGTTGGACCCATTAACTTGAATGGTGATGTTGCCTGAGCCACCTCCACCACCGCCTCCAGTTATCGCAACAGTCTTTAACATTACATGCCATCCCCTGGAGTCACATACACGTTAGCAGATCCGCTAACCGTAATGCCTGTAAAATACTGATTGGCGTTAAATGTCAAAATTTCGTCAGTACCTGGAAGCAACGGGAAAGCGCGACCAGTCGTTGTGACGATAGACGCATTGCCTGATGCTTGGGATGATGTGTCACCAAAACCAAGGAAAACAAGTACAGTTCCACCATTGATGACACGGTATTGCGTACCACCAATGGTCGTTGACAAGCACTGCACGGGCGTAGGAGCGGATGCTGCCGCTGTAAACGTCACCGTATTGCCCATTGGGGTGAATGCTTGAATGCCCATTAGTTTGTTACCTCATCAGCGGGTGAAATTGTAAGTTCACCAGCAGCAACAAGCTGCATGATGTTAGCGTAATCTGTGTTGGCGGGATCAAGGGGGACAAAGCTGGTCACGCCATTGATGTCAACGCGGATCATTGTATTATTTTCAGACGTATCTTTAATGTATTGTGCGTTTGCATACATAATTATAGCTCCGCTGATGCTGTCCAATCGGAATTAAAATAGACTATAGCGCCTGTTCCCGAAAGTGTAATATTGAAACCTCTTTCTAAAGCTGTATTTACTGTTGCTGTTCCACCGTTGCTCCAAGAGGCCACATAATAACTGTTTTTGCCAGACGTTCCTGCGTTATCATAACTTATTACAGTTGCATTTGTTCTTTTAGGAACTGCAAAATTAACTGTAATGATAGTGCCGCCAGAATTGATTGCATTAACGAAAAGTTCCCCAGTTCCAGCCGTTGTGGAAGTTCCCGGCGCGATTGCGCTGTTGTAGGATTTTTCATAGTATCTCTGACATAGCGCAAGCTCTTGACCATAGAGCCGCCGTTCAAACGGTGTGGCAGTAGAGCCTACTTCAAGTTGCGCCCCAGTAATGAGGAAAGTGGACGTGCTTGCAGTATTTGCATAAATTTGGATTTGTATTCCGTTTACAGCGTTGCTTGATATTGCCGGAAATGTAACTGTATATTGCGCCCAAGATGCGGTTGCCGTTATTAAAGACGTTGATCCAATTTGTGTTACAGATGTAAAGTTATCAGAAGCATTGGCGTAATAAAGAGTAATACCAATGCTGTTGGTGCCAGCACCGGAACTTTGCTTTAACCAAAGTGAAAAAGTAACATTTTGCCCCGCCAAATCTGTACAATTTAATGATTCAATCCTTTGAAGAGCATTAGGGTAATTAGTTCCTGCAATAGACAGTGAATATTTATATCCCGAAGGGACATCCGTGGATTGGGCAACGGCTGACAAACTTGTAGATGTGCCAATTAACCAACGGTCAGCAGCATAATTTCCATTTGTTGTAAAACCACTTGTTCCGCGCTGCCAAATTTGCATCGCACCATTGATAATACGGTTACGCAGGAATGAAGATGGAGGAACAAGGTTTTGAGTAACGGTAACATTTGAATAAGTTACGTCTGTACCACCGCCAGTAACAGTGGCCCAAGATCCGTCACCACGCAAATAAGTTGTTGCGTTAGCGTTTCCTGTGGCAGAAATAGATGAAATGCTAATTTGGCTAGTGCCATTAGAAAGACCGTTCAACCCATTAGCAAGAGCATTGTAATTGGCATCAAGATACGACAAATTCTGCGTCGTCGTCGCATTGGCAAATGAGTACGGGATTGTAACTGGTATTGCCATTAGAACCTCGCTCTACGTTCGTATTCCATTTCAAACGTGCTGTAAGTAAAGTTTGCGCTATTAGATGTTACCGTAAAACCAAGATATTTTCCATACTGCTGTGCATCATATTTGTACAAATAGTATCCAGTAATAATTCCAACCCACCCAATTTGTTGGCTTGAATTGTTTTGCCAAGTAATAATTTGGCTTGAATTGTTTTTCCAACTTATAAAATTGGTAGCAGAATAAACCCCAGCATTACCCAATCCGGTTTCATTATCAATTGTAATTGTTATGGTGCCACCCAAATTGCCAAGGATTGCTTCAATGCCCCACTTGAGAGCCTGCTTGTCCCTAATCACATCTCCCATAGGCCACAAAGCAGTTTGTGTGTAGGTAGCTATGTTGGCTGTAGAGTCGTTATACAACTTTAGTAGGTTGCGCTGATCTGTGCCATACAAGAAAACGCCCCCTCCATTTGCTAATGAAGTCAAATAGTTAAGCGTACCTTGGCTTGTAATAAACCATTTCTTGTCAAAAAAGACGCATTGAATGGGTCGAGACCCCTGCACAGGGTCGTTGTACCAGAATTGGAAAGAAGCGCAGAGGATGTTGTTCAACAACACCTGACCGCCCGTAACAGGCTTGGTAAAGTCAAATAACGGGTAAATACCGTCCAAAGCGTCCGATAATTTGCTGGTTGTGGCCCCTACAAGAGCATAAATGCCATAGTCATTGGCAAACAACAACGACCTAAAATACGGGAAAATGGCGTCAATTCGCCTAGATCCAATCGATGCAGATACGTTTGTGTTGGTAAACAAGGTAGCACCCGTTGTGCTGACTCGAACGTCGGAAAACACGTTGATTGAGTTTTCACCAAACACATACAGGAAGTTATTAGCTGAAATAATCGACTTGATGTTGCTGTGCAGCGTATCGTCAGCAAGGTTAATATTACCAGCCGAAACGCTCACAAAGTCGTTATACAGGCCAGCAGCCGAGTAAAATACCGTACGACCCTGAGCAATCCAGACACGACCTTGGAACGAGGCTATGTCAACATTCTGGTCAACAGTAGCAATGGCTGTAGCAGAGGCACCGTTACCGCCACCTCCTGTAAAGGTTACTGTCGGATTACTTGTATAGCCAGAACCAGGATTAACCACGACAACGCTAGTAACAGCCCCGCCGTTAACGATAGCCACAGCATTAGCATTAGCACCGCCGCCTCCAGTAATAGTTACAGTTGGGGGTGAGGTATAACCAGACCCTCCAGCCGTGACAAGGATTCCGACAGTTCCTTTTGCAAAAGATAAGAAACCAGCGACAGCAGTAGCATTGTTTCCACCGCCACCAGATATTGTAACGGTAGGGGGAGAAGTATATCCACTACCCGCTTCTGTAAGCGTAATTGCTGTGACAATACCAGACCCAAGAACGGCAATTGCATTTGCTGACGAGCCTCCACTGCCTGAAATAGTTATAGCTGGCGCAGATGTATAACCCGAGCCAGGGTTTGTTACAGATATAACAACTACGTTGCCCGCTTGAATTGATGCTGAACCTTGTGCAGCAACACCAAATTGACTTGCAGGAGCGGCAAAAGTTACAGTCGGAGGTGTTGTGTAGCCAGAACCTGTATTGTCTATTTGGACAGACAAAACAGTTCCAGCCGCGTTAGAAATAGACGCTACAGCCGTTGCCTGTTTGCCATTTGCTTGGTTAGGAGCAGAAATAGTGACGATTGGGGCTTCTGTGTAACCAGATCCAACATTGGTTATCCCAATGCCACCAACAGAGCCAATAGTAATAAGATTTGCCCCGTCCCAAGTATAATAGCCCTTATCTGGGTCAGTAATGATGGCACGTTCGTCTTTCCATTGTTTGGCTCGCATACCAGTTCCCGTAAAGGTTCCGGCAGTGGCTATGGTTACAACAGAATTGCTATTCAGATTATAGGCTTCGGCTCCACCATTGGCTTGAAAAGCCAAAATATAGTCTGTGTTGGTAATGTTAACATTGGTCAACTCTGTGACCGTGTTTGACCATGTAACACCAACATTTGATGATTGAGGTATAACTTTAAGGTTCCCAAACCCAATAGGCTGGACGTTCTCAATCCAAGAAAACTCAGACTCGTCAATAGCCGTACGATTGGCTTTGGTGTTCAGAGCCTTGAACGACTTTGTAACATGATACTGTTTTTGTTGTTCAGGACTCTGGGCCATTAGTAAGCCTGTGAGTACGGCATCGGCATACGACGAGTGAACGTAGTAGCCAAAAGATTCTGGCACTTTTGAATGTATTGCTGACGGAAGATCTCAGCCTCACCATAGCTCTGTTCTTTGAACTTGGCTGTGTAAGCTGCGTAATACGGAACAGGCTCCGTCCACGGATCTTTGATGACTTCAACGTCAGTCAGGTTAACCATGTCAGTTGGTCTGATAACCGTATCAAGCTCAATCGTATATGTCTGGTCAGGTAACGGACCAATGTAAAAGCTGTTAGTGCCGTAAAGGCTGAACGCGACTGGCTGACCAATATAGCTCTGGTAATAGCGCAGTTCGGCGTTAAATTGTGTCCAAGGCTTATACATCAAGGGAACGCGAGTCGTGCCCCAGTACAAGTTGATCGTAAGAATGTCCATTGTCTGATCGCCTTGTGGCAGATCAACAAAGTTATAGACTTCTTGGTTCTGATAAACAGATGAAGTTTGAAGACGGCGTAAAGAGCCAGTGTCGCGCACAACACGCTGACGAGCGCCGTTAATATCAATTGTTAACTCTTGGTCAGTCCAAAAGTTAGCATTGGCATCGTGCAACAAACGCCGTGTAACAAATATGTAATCGTTAAGCGTTGTCATACCACACCATTCAAGGATTTCCCCCCTCACGCAAAACGTGAGAGGGTACTGGGTCTACTAGAAGGGGTCGCTACTAGTAGCTCTTAGAAGCTGATAACATCGCCATAGACGTTAACGCGGAACTGATGGTTAGCAACGGCACCAGCCGTAATATTAACAAACAGCGCGTTAGGTTGATAGCAAGTGTTAGCAGCCGCAGCCACAAGCGTAATGTCTTGGTAAGTATATCCGTTAATGACGTTAGACAACGCCACGTTGGATGTTACCAAATTACCGCCATCGTTGGTTGTACCAATGGTTACATAGGTAGAAGCCAAAGACTGTACCGATCCACCAGCGAGGTTTGCATTGCCAGCAACTGTGATTCGACGAATCACTACGTTACCAGAACCCTGCATACCGCCTTTAAGGATAGGCAAAGCTACAACAGCGTTAGCAACCGCATTAGCAGGAGCAAATCCAGTGGCAATAACAAAATTGCCAAAGGAATCCTGCGTATTTTGGCCTACTGAGTCAGGATTAGCCATGAACCTAACTCCTTACTTGTTGTATTGACCGGTAGCGTTCTGACCTTCGTTCGTGCCGTACAGAGTCAATGTCTGAGTACCAGTCGTAGCGTTAGCGCGAACATTGTAACCGTCAGAGATAATAGTGCCGCCAGTGTTAGCAGCAATATATGTCACCCAGTTGTTAATGTTGGCAGCGCCAGTGTTCACTTCGATGGTGACATTGTTTGTGCCTGTTGGAAGAACATACCAGCCTGTCGGAATGTACTGAGCGCTAGAAGTACCAGCGTTCATTGCAGTCAGGTTGCCGATACCTACGTTTGATACCGTTACGGTCTCAAAATAAGCGGCTGGCTGGTTGGTCAGAGTACCAGCGACAAGAATCTTATTTGCAGCAAGAGACATGTCGTACTCCTTAAATGTTCAGGTAGTTATAGCCAGTGACCTTGGTCATCGACTTAGGCTTGGTGCTGACGAGTTCTGCGATTGTCAAAACAGCGCCGACGTAGCCAACCTGCCAGTTGGGAAGGGTCGATTCAAAGCCAGTGAACACGAACTGACCAGCCTCATGGATGTAGAGGTTCAGGTAGTTGGTGTTCAAGAAGTACACCGTACCTTCTGGGCAATAGGGATCAGGATAGATCGGAACGCCAGCAACCATCAGAGCTTTAAAAGCAGCCTGTGGGCCGTTAGCGTCGTTGTCAAAGCCGTTACCAGGAGTGATAACGTACTGTTCCTGACCGACGAAATCTTGAGCCAAGAGCGTCCAAGTACCAAAGCCGCAAACGCCGAATGAAGGCACTTCTGCGCCCTTTTTCACCGTACCGGAAATGTACTGAAGGATGTTTTGACGGGTCGGATTAACCGAACCAGCGGCATACTGACCAGACTGCCACCAAGTGTAGGTGGAGCGGTTGATGTTGCCGTAGGTTGCTGCTGTCGTACCGTTGTCAACAGCGGCGGGAAGACCCGTGAACTGCTGAGTGTTGGTGACGTTGTTGTACAGCGAGTAAGCCATAGCATCCATCATCACGTTGGTCGCATCGTTCATACGAGCTTCGATCAACGGAATGATTGCATGGTCCTGCTGGACAGCGCCTTCCATTCCGAGGAAAGGAACAGGAGCGATCATCAGTTTCAGAGTAAATTCAGCGTTGTAAGCACCCTGCTGAACCGACGGTTGAGCGAACGAGCCGCTGTAGTCGGACCACTGAGCGTTAACGAACTGAGCACCCTGAACGGGGACTGTAACGGACGACACACCGCCCGTTGCGGTTTGAGAGTTAGCAATCAGCGCAGCCATAAGCGGGGTACTGTTGTAAAGCTGTACCACCAGCTTGGGAATAAACGCACGGCGTGTAACGTACGTTAATTCTGTAAACTGCGACGAGCTTGCTGCTGGAATAATACCACCACCAATAGCCATCGATAATTTCCTTTTACGTTGTTAAACCAAAGAGTTAAAGACCGATGCGAGTTCCCTTGCGGAGATCTTGCATTGCCCTTACCGCCTCATCACGAGCAGCACGTTGTGGGTTCTTCCAGAATTTTGACAACGTATCTCGTGCTGTCTCGTTCAGGACGCTCGGATTGTAAAACGCCTGACCAGTTGGCTCAGACGCTTTATTCATCCACTGCCAATAGTCCGCAGCGGTCTCGTGATTTTGTATGCCCTTTTCGAGCATGATCTTCTCGATCTTCTCAACGTCTTCGTCAGATGATGCTTTACCCGACTTAATCAAAGACTGACGACGCTTTTCAAGCGTTTCCAGAGCTTCTTTTTCCATCAGCTTGGCCTGCAATTCTTCAATGCGAGCATTGTTCTGCTGCTGACGGGCCTCGAACTTGTCTTCAAGCTCGATTGTGTCAATCGTAATGTCTGGTTTGACTTTCTTGGTCATACGCAAGAAATCATTACGAGTAGCAGGATTTTCAGCCAACTGACGGGCAATGAGTGCTAACTCATCGCGGGCTTCAGGTGAAAGATCTTCTAAAGATGACATGATTAGACCCCTATATCCATGTTGAACGACGTTTAATGTACCCAATGTTAGCATGAGATACATCAAACATTTTACCAAGCGCCCTATGACTTAATTCGGATTTACGAATAAAATCAATTTGTTCACTTGTAAGTTTTGATTTGCCGCACCGTTCTTTAGAAGCGGAACGGCCCTTTTTGACCATATCAGATGAATTTTCTTTGTGTGTAGCCAGCCATAAATGATCTGGATTAACACAAATCCGGTTATCACATTTATGTGCGACAACTAAACCGTCTGGAATATCGCCGACAAAAGATTTGTATGAAAGCCTATGAGCTAACACACATTTGTCTCCGTCGTTTGATAATCCATAACCGCCTTTTAAAACAGCGTCATTCCATAACCAGCAGCCAGAATTTGGCTCCGGTATAGAATTTTTATAAATGCGCTGCTTGTTATCCATCATCAGATGACCTTACGACCATCGCCAGGAGGCTTAATGGTAAACTGGTTTTTTGCACCGATCTTCGTGGGGGTGCTGAGACCGCCCAAATGATCGTAACGAGGAGGGTTTACAATCTGACCATTGTTCTGTTTGTCAGTGGTCGGATTGCGAGGCGACCCTACGCCGCGAGGCTTAAAGAGATCCATAGCTTATCCTTTACATTGTCATAGGTGCGCCGCCAGCGGGGGGAGCGCCAGGAGGCGGACCAGCAGGAGCGGCAGGAGGAGGAGTTTGACCCATCAAACCAAGATTTGGAGGAGACCCAGCAATCATTCGAGAACCAGGTGTTCCACCGCCAGCTTGAGGGAGGTTTTGAAGTAACTGCAAAATTTCGGCGTTTTGTAGTTCGCCAGTCTTTTGCTTCTTGGGGCCGAGGAGTCCGGTCAAAGATGACAGCGCGGACATCAACTTCTTGCCTTCAGGGGTTTCACTGCCAATTGCAGGAAGAGCTTGTTCAATCAGGTCAAGCGCCATAGATACGTTAATCAAGGCTGCTTCACGCTGACCCATTTTGGGTTCTGGCGTAGACATCGGATCGGTCATCGGTGTCGATACGTCAGGAGACGGCGCTCCAGGCGGCAATGCACCGCTACCTTGTCCTGGCTGATCTTGCGCCATTAAGGCCATCAATTCCTGTTCGTTTGCCATCTTCAAATCCCAAAGTAAAAAAATCGTGGGAGAATATGTTTCAGATTCCCTCTCCCACAGGGGAAATTGCTAACAACGGGTCTAACCCGTGTATTAGTTAGCGCTTTGCTTTACGGCCCTTGCGACGCATGGACGCCTCCTGTGTTAGAGTTGCAACTACTGTCATTAGCGACGAGAACGACGCTTAGACCTTTTCACTGACTTGTACATCAGTATCTCCTTTAACTGCGTTTAGCCTTACGTTTAGAACGGTAAGGCGTTGAACCTATAACAGAACCGCTAGACTTTCGGCTTGGCGTGCGGGAGCCAACATCAATACCTGCCGAACGAGAAGCTCTAATTGTAGGCTTCAAAATTCTGTTTGCCATATTTGTAAACAAATCAGCCATTAGTAACTCCTAATCTTTGATCGCCCACCACGAGCCTTGCGGGGGTTCATAGATTTGATGTTGGTAATCTTGTAGGAAATAGTAGCAGGCTTTTCAGACTTTGACAACGAGGACTGTTTTGCCCTCGGCTGGTTGCTTGGTTTTGTCAAACGCGCTCTAGCCATTACGCCACTGCCTTTGGTTTGGCGGGCTGCTTTTGCTCTGGGGGCTGGGCAGCCGCTTTGGATTCCATCTTTTTGAGACGATCCTTGAGCAATTGTTTCATAGGTGGGTCTAACAAGTCAATAAGGCTTTCTTTGTCAATTGCTTGCGCTTTGAACAAATTAAAGGCCAATTGCCGCAAATCTTCCATAAAGATCGGGCTATTCGAGTGGGCATCTACCTTAACCACATAGTCACGGGTAAACTGTTCAGGAATAAACTTCACTTCATTTGTGTCGGTCAGATGTGTGTCGTTGTACGCTTGAAGAAGTTTGAGATACAAAGTCGACATTTTCTCAAGGCTGTCTTCCACCATGAGAGCACGTTTTTTTGCTCTTGAACTTCCAAGCCTTGCAAGTTGGCTTGCGTGACCTGCTGATCTAACGCCGCTTTCGCCTCGTCCAGAGAGGACGTTGCTAATCCCAGACGCTTCTTCAAACATTGAATCAATTTCTTTAAGTTGAGCATAAAGATCCTGCGGAATGTTTGGGGCCAGCTTTTCAACTTTAGTCTGAGGCATGTCTGTCATAAACAGGCCGCCAGCACGGTTCAAAGCAAAGTCTTTCTCGTCAATAATGCCGGAAAAACCAGTCAAAGCGGTCGGCGGGGAGACTTGCTTGGACAGCAGATCGAGGATCTCAGACATGCGGCGATTACGCATATCTTGCAGCACAACCAGCTTTTGAACTTCGGGTTGTCCCCAAAAATAATCGTATTGAGGAGTCGGGCAGATCTGAATGATCGGCATCTCGCCCCGCAAGAACATCTGCTCAAGCGGGCGGTCGTAAATGATTACATCCGGCGCGGCACGAGTAACGATCTGGTAATCTTTGATCTCGTCGTTCCAGATGTAAAGGTCCGTCATCTCAATGGTATCTTCGCCAATCTTGGCCTTGAAGCGGTTAGGTGCGCTCAGGTTAAGATTGACGTTACCATACATGACAGGATTCACTTGGCTTGTCACAAGCCGTTGGATTCCTTCAGGAATAATTGACGGCGTGTATTGTGACGCAGTAACGCGATCAACAATGCTCTGCCGCTTAGGATGCGAGTAAAGCCGATCAAACAGATCGGACTTGGTCATGTAATATGTGTGGGTGATTGCCTGCTGGCGATCAAGGGTCGATACGTCTTCACGCAGAACGCCAATCGAGCCTGGGTCCAGAACGTAAGGGTAAATCGACTTTTCACGGGCAACCAGCTTTACAAAGCAGGAGCCGTAACACAGCGACCAAGTAAGAGCTTCCGTAAACACTTTATCGGCATTGGAGTTATTCCATTCATCGTGCAAGAGCTGGCTCAAAGCCGGAATCTTAGAGTGCTCGCCAGGATGAACTGCCGCACCAAGTGCTATGTTAAAGCGCGTCGTTTCTGACGAATAAAGGAAGCTAACCAGTTGATCTATATGGGAATAAATCTTGTTGTAAGCTGCCGGAGAATCTTCAGGTGACGCGCCAAACAAATACCAAGAGCGGTAGGAAGCATAGTCAGAACGCCGATCATCAAGCGATACCTTGCACTTGTTAATCAAGTCTAGGTAGAAGAACTCACGCTCGCCATGATTCTCAGGTATTCTCATTTCGCGTCCTTGAGACTCAGCCCTTGATGGTCGTTAATAACAGAACTTGGCTTTGGTCCGGTAAAGTTTTCGCCCTTGACGTTAAACCCGACTGGTTCACCACGGACGGACTTTATCGCATTTCCGCTCATAAGGGAAGGCATACTTAAATTTCCACCGCCGCCCCACATCACGCCGCCCTCAGCGGCTTCCTTACCTTTGGCTGTCTCGACGATAAACTCTTGTTCTTGCTTGGAAACTTGTTTGTTGTTGCGGGTGTAATAGCCTGACTGATGCTCACCTTCGCGGGTAGACTTGATGTTGGTCATCTTGAATTGCGATGCCAGACCTTTGAGGTTGGTGTCAGTCCGTTTGGTCCGGTCAGACTTGATGGAGAAGGGCTTGATGAACACTTGCTTGGGTTCAACGTCGCAATGTTCGCATTTCTGCTCCCACGCATCAAAATACCCGTGTTCTTCGCATTTGTAACTCTTCAGGACTGCCATTTTGTACCCCTTTTTAGTTGCTCATCGAAAGTTTCATCAGAATAGTCATTAGCGTTTTTCAGGCCTAATTTAAGCTTAATTTGCCCATTTTGAACCCTCAAACCCGTATTTCTAACGATTTTGGGCTTATTTTCTTTGTTATACTGTATAAATCGAGAATTGTCTTTATTCCGCATAATTTCGACTTCACCAGCCTCAATACGCCGCATAGCGTAGGAAACACGGATCTGAATCATCTCTGTCAGGGGGTGCTTCTTGGCTACAAACACATCTTTGAGGTGACCCTCGGACAAACCAGTCATTTCGGCAAGGAAATGCCAAGAGATCACCCGTTTAGGATCTTTTGCGAACCTATCCATCAAGCGATAGAGTTCACCTTTGGGGAAGATCTTTGGGTCCATAACCAATGTTCCGCAGATAGGTTGATACGTTACGGGAAACCGAAAGCTCTTCAGGAGTTCGATCTTGGATCTTGTGGGCCATGTCTCTTGTGATGCGGCGCACGATCATTTGATTCTGAACTTGCTCGGCAAAAGCTACGACCGCTAACGCGCTTGCCATCACTCGGTCGTCCTTGCCCCGACCAGGGGCCGAAATTGTTCCGTTATTTCTAACGATAGTTTTCATCTCGTCGAGGAGTTCTGTTGAGTGGATGGTCATCATCCGGCGCTCGAAGTAGTCCTTCGTGTAGTTCATCATGCGCTCTTTGGACGGACCAGTTGTCACCCAGCCGATAGAGTTGGTTAGCCCGCCAAGCGTATCGTTCTTTCTCCAGATATAGTTCTTCATACTGGAGAGGACGTTCATCAGATCCTTGCCCATCTGACTTGTTTCGGGGACCGATCCAATCGCCGATGCTTGCCGCTTAAGATTGGTAAGTTCCTGAATAACCGCTTGTCCTGGACCATTGACTTCAAGATTGAGGGTTGAGTTCTTATACGCGCCCGCCAGATGAGCGATGACCCACGCAAATTGGTAAGTATTAAGTTCCGAAGTAGCAAATTCCGCAACCTGATCCAAGCCATCTGCATAACAACGGTAGACTTGGATACAAAACCTATCCGCCCAATCTGACGAACCATAGGCAGGGTCTGCACCAATGACATATACGGCAGTATCGATTGGTTCTTCCCAAACCTTGAGGGTACAAACTTTTTCCGAGGACTTGATGACTTCCGTGTCTTGGAAGTAGTTTCCGAACATATATCGGTAACAATCGGGCTGCTTCTTACGCGCATCTTTCATGGCCTCCGTGCAGCGGCTGTTTGAAAAGAAGTTAGTGCCAGTCATAATGAAGGCATAGTCTTCTGTCGGCGGAAACTCCTGATACATCAGCGCATCGTCCTTGATGCCTTCGATCATTTTCCAGCGCCACCAAGCAATTTGCCGAGAGTTGATCTCAACGCCGTAGAGCTTCTTGATTTCCTTAACCCACTCTTTCTCTTCAGGAGAGAGCTTGCCGTCCCAGTAGGTTTTGTAAACGGAACCTTCAGGATCTGCGGAGTAGAGTTCGTTACGCCACCATCCACAAAAGATTGCCTTCTGGGTTCTGGCTTTCTTGGCAGTCGCATACATGTCGTGAAACATGTTGAAGCCCCGCGCTGTACTCTCAAACATATACAGGCGCAAAGGATTAGTCTCGGCAAGGGATGCCAGCAGCGATGCCAAGCCTTCCTCGTCGCCCCACGAGCTGGTCTCAGTACCGTGAAGGTAGGTAATAGCTTTACCGCGCCCCAGCGACCCTTTGGCCCGCAAGCCTGCCACTTGGTAAAACAAACGGCTACGGTTCTTCAGCGTCAACGAGTTACGGTTATGCGTGATCTCAGGAATCTTATACTGCTTAGGCAAGCCAGACATATACATGGCAAGAGTCTGCCGAAACATGTCACGGTTTTCTTCCGTGTCAGTCGTCAGTGTTCCTTGCAAGCCAGGATGAATGAAATGCCAATATAAATCGAGAGCCAAAGAAATGGTGGTAATTCCAAGCTGTCGGCCTTTCAAGATAACAAAAAAGTGCTTGTCCTCTTCCAGACCTTGCGCGATCTCGTTCATCACATAGGTCTGAGTGCCGAGAAGATTGCCCATCTTCTTCAAACCGTGCTCTTTGGTTTCAATACTTAACTCAGCGCAGAACTTGTAAAACGCTTGAAGGTCAAACTTCATTTTACATCCTTAAATTGGCAGACCGTTAGCTTTCAGGGTTTGGAACCCCCTACTCTGAACCCCGTTAGGACTTATATCCCGCCACGGCCCAACGGCGGTATTCGTTATTTAATTTCAGGCAAGGGCAACCAGTGAGTAACTTCAAGACCTATTAACTTCCACTTAGTATCATGCACCCGTTTGCCGTCTTTTATTTCCGCTCCAACAGATTGAACCCAACCTTCCGTAACTTTTCCTTTGTACCAAGACACCAAAGATATTCCGATACGATCTTCTATAATCTCGTAACCGATAATAATCGTACCATCTCGCGGAGCAGTTTCAATCGGCAACAACTTCATAGCTTTGCACTTTCATACCAGCCGTCAGTTGAAAAAGTATTGCCAACAATCTTACCACACACGTCTACGAAAGTATTGATCGCATTGTTTGTGCGACCCTGAAACATGTGAAACACCCCACCGTTATAGTGAGTGCCCCTGCCAAAATATCCATAATTGCCCAAAGCCCATCGTCCCTCGTCGGCAGGATACAGGTAGTGAGTAGGATATACAGCGCGAACAGGCACACCCAGTCTCTCAGCAGACTTGGTAACGATTTGTGCCACGTCTCCATCCTGCTTCTCAGAAAAAGAAATGTTTTTGTAGTGATCTTTAATTTTATTCCAAGCCTCACGGTGAACCATATAAAAAGCCGGACCAGCGTAAATGTGACAAGGATCAAGGTGGTTAGCACTTTGAGCNATGCCAAGAATNCCCCGATTGTCTTTCGTCCAGCGATACGCCCTAGCCATAATTGTCTCACAGGTCGGAACGCAGTCGATCTCCAGAAAACAAACAACCTCCGCACCCGTCTCAAATTCATCTTTGCAAACCTTGTCCATCCACTCGCCATGCGGCATGTGAACCCGATAATACGTCGGGCTCAACCCAAAGTGCTTCATCACACTCTCATGCGCGTTAATCATTCGCGTATCGACATCAGGCCACGCCAGCGTATGTACTCTCATCCTCAACCCCTTCATTGGTGCGCTCGGAAGGATTCGAACCTCCGACCTTCGGTTTCGTAGACCGACGTTCTATCCAACTGAACTACGAGCGCTAACTCACTCTCCATACTCGAACGCCATTCTCATCGCGCCGAGTGACAAATTTAATTTCAGACCCCCTAGCAAACCTATGCGCCAAAGTCCGAACAACCGCGCAAAGCCTCTCGTCGCCCTCAACGTAAAAGCTGTCGCCAACTTCCATCTTGGCAAACGGGTATTTAGACTCAGACTTAGGTTTCTTAATCGGAGGCGGGTAAACAGCCACGCCCTTCTCAAGCCGTATCATGCGGTGATACTCCAAATGGTGCTTACGGCACAGCCACCGAACTTCCAAAGGCTTCGTGTAATCATCGTGATGCCCGTCAACCTTCTCGTCACCGCAAACCTCACAAGGCTGGCGAACCAATAACCCAGACCTCAAAGCACCCCTGTACTTCTCACGGGCAGAATGACGCAACGGGTTCTTCTCATACCAGTCACGTTTCAGCTCTTTCACCCGCTCACGGTTCTTCTCAACCCATGCTGCATGATACTGCCTTTTGCACGGATTGCAATAACCAGACTTTTCAACTCTTGTTTTGCACTTTGGACATTTAACCATGCCCTATAACTAACACATGGGAAAATATTAGTCAAAAAAAATTTTGGGGCAAGCAATGTGGGGTGCACACCCACACGGCCCCCCTTGGCCCATGCAGTCCATTTTAGCCGTCCTATATCATTATTATTATTATATCCATATCCATCCATTATCGATATTGATATTAATAATAATATTAAACATATTCTAAGGTTTATATATTAACCAATCCCAGTTACAAAATCCCCAAAATGTAACTTGTCAGACAACCTGACAATCAGGCAACCAGACGCGCGGGAAGAATGAACCTCAATCCAGTTCATTTTGAAGCTTGGTTTATTATTATATACATACCCATATAAGTATTCTTACCTATAAATATATATATTGATCAAGTTCATATATTGATATATAACATACTTATTGATCAATAATGATCAGTATATATAATAATATATATAGCAAAGGAAAACACATTATGAAGCAAGTTCAAATCTTAAAATCAGATACTTTTAGCATTGTAAGCTATGGCAACGGTTCGGCTTATTGCTTTGAAAATATCAAGCAAAACTTGTCTGTGTGGTTGCAGGGCGGTGACGCTGTAGAGTTTTGGTCAGAGTATGAAGCTTATTCCGCAACAATGGATGACAACAAAGCTTTTGCGGAGTTGTGGAACAATTATTCCTGCATTGCTGCCTAACAATCACTAGGGGCAGACAGGTTCTGCCTCTTATGATTGCTATGCAATCTAACTCAAACATAGGGAAACACTACAATGACAAATACATATAACGGCTGGACTAACTACGCTACATGGCGCGTTAACCTCGAAATCTTCGACAACATGGAACCTTGCGACTTCGGTCGTCGTCTTGATAAGTATGAGCTGGCAGACTGCCTCAAAGAATATGCAACAGAGGCAGTGTCTAACGATAGCAACCAGCTTGCCACTGATTATGCCCTGGCATTTTTGTCAGACGTTAACTGGCAGGAAATTGCTGTAGGAATGATTGCAGCTTACGCAGCAGACGTTGAAGACGAAGACGAAGACCGTGGCGTGATAGAGCACGCTGCATGGTATGACACTAGCGCAGAATTGGCATAAGGGGTCTACAATGAAACACACAGAAACCATCTTAGACAGTCTATTCGCCACGCTTGGACTGATAGTCTGGTGCTACCTTTGCTGGTGGTGCATGATCGTTTTCGGTTGATAGGGGGTTAAAATGGAACATTTGAGCATGACAAACGCAATTAGAGCCATTGCATGGCTTAACAAACGGCGCACAGGAATATTCAGTTTCGATGTATGGATTGACTATGCAATTAGGGATTGGCATGGGCTGATTCACGAAAAGATGCAAGGTCAATGACGATCGAGGATGCAAGGCGTAGGGCTATAGATTTGGTTTATAGCCCTATAAATAAACCTATTATAAATTATTATAATAAACAGGGGTATAACATGGAATGGCAACCGATCGAAACAGCTTCAAAGGATAAATTGGTTTTGATTGCTTACTACTGGAAAAAGGGTCATGATTTTTATAAAGAAAATGAAGAATGGTCTATTATTCTCGGCATTTACAATGACGAAAGATATATAGACGTGGCTCATTTAGATTTGCAAGAAATGGATGCAAAATGGTTGCCGTTACCAAAACCACCAAAATCTTAATCATTTAACATTATAGGGGTCACTACAATGAATGGATGGACAAATTTAGAAACCTACATGGTTTACACGGATCACATAGAGGGCCTAGGCTTGGCAGATATGGGTTGGGAAGGTCTTACTATAGGAGAAACTGCCGAGGTTTTGCGCTGCTATGTCTTGGCATGGCTAGACATGACAACTGAAGAGGGTCATGCGAAGGTGTATGCACAGAAATTCGTTCAATGTGCTGATTATGAGCAGATTGCCTATATCATGCTGTCTGAACAATCATCGCAAGTAGCATAAAGGGGGACAAGATGACATTGGATGAAGCGTTAGTAAACGTCTCACACGCACAAAGCACAAGCGAATATCATTACGGCAAGCAAGATGTGCTATGGCAAAAGACTAGCCAAATAGCCAGTTTGAAGCTTAATCGTGATGTTTCTGTGCAAGAGTGCATCCTTATGCACATTGCCTTGCTTGAGGCTAAGGTTTCTGTTAAACCTAGTAATATCAATAACATGCTAGAAATCATGGGGCTTTATGGTCTCTTGTCCGGCACAGTCGAGCAGGTTAAGGTTGATGACGAAAGGCTCGCCAAGATCGAGGCCGATTTAAGGCAAACGCTCGCACCACCAGAGCAACCAGACGACTTTCATGGGGACGATTATGCACACTGATGACATCAAAGACTGGATAGCAATATTCTTGTTCTATTCCAGCTTGGCAATGATCTTGGTGATTGTGCTTTCTGGTTGCAGCACGTCTCGCATGGGTGTATAACAAACAGATCAGCCTTGCTGGTGTTTTCCTCCCTAGACTTGGCCACCATGATCCGCTCTGGTGGTCTTTTTTTATTTGGGCATCCTTTTGCCAAACATTTCCCTAAACTGGTCGTCCTCAATAATTGCCCTCTGAGCGCTATCGGAGAACTTGGGAGGTGTCAGGGTAGCGTATTTATCTTTTAGGGCTTCTAAGTCCTTCTCTGTGACTTTAACGGGTGCTCTGTAGTCTGACCATTGGATGCTTGCCACGATTTCGTCAATCTTGGCCTTGCTCTCAGGGCTGGCAGGGACAGGCTCAGGAAAGCTGACATAGTTGGGCTTATGCGGGACAGTTGTGTGGTTTTTGCAAAAATCCCGCATCTGGCTGATGCTTGGCATATACTGGCACTCGTTCACAATGCCTGTGCGAGGGTCAATCATAGCCCTAAGCGTGGCGTCGCTGTAGTGTTCCAACGACATTGCAGCCATTTTGACAAACTTTTCATCCGCTTTTGTTGCTGGATAGCAAGCCAAAAGGGTCAAAACTGCCTGCGTTGCTGATTCGTTGCTCATCATCTTTCTCCTTTGCCCATGCGAGCAACTCGCTCGCCATTGTAGATGCTGTAGGTTTGGTTGGTTTCGCGTTGCGACACCAGTTGCGCCAAGTGGCTGTCCAGTTGGCCTTGGTTGCCCTCTGTCCGGCCTGCGCCGTCCAATAGTCCCTGAAGCGATCAGCCTCAGCGTGAGGATCAATCCCCAACTGCCGAGCAAAGTCTTGCTCTTCAATCGAAGGTTGCCAGTCTATGGGAAGCCGAGAACCACGAGGCGATATAACTCTTTTAGTAACTTCTTTAGATTGGTTTTGGTTATGGTTATGACTATGGTTATGGTTAGCATTGCCAACGCTATGCGCTTGATCTGCGTTCGCATCAACCTCAGTCAATGTTTCCAATGACTTAGACTGTTCGTTGTTGTTCCAACGCTTCTTCGCCGAGAGTTTGTTAACTTCACTTATGGTTTCAGCTTTGGTGCGTTCTCCATCAATCCTCTTGTGCTTGCCGTCAGGGAAAAACTGCATGATGGTGTCGCCGTAGCGATCCCACTCCTTGCGGGTCATGCGGGCTATTCTGGCTAACTTGTCTGGATCATCTGGCAGGCATCCTGCTCGCCAGTAATGGGCGATCATCAATAGATAACCACCATGCTCTATTGCCCTCAGGTGATAGGTGTCACCGAGGTAATCGCCCCAATACATTTTCATGTAGGGCAGAGACATGGCGCTTATCCTTGGTTGTTCAGACGCTCGACAGCCTCTTCCTCGGCCTTGATGTAAACAGGGTCTTCCCGCAGTTTCATCAAATATAATCCAGCCTGCATAAGTGTCCTAACCACTTCAGTGTCGGATTTTATGCGAGCTACGAACCTAAAATCTTCGGCTTCTTCCCAGAGGCTCTCAGGCAAAAGCAGTGTCTTTCTAAGGACTTGTTCTTTCATTTTAGTTCTCCGTGTGAGAGTTGACAGGTTTTTATATAGCATAAAGTTTTTTATTCGCAAGGTGCTTGACATCCTGTATATATAAATATAAGACTATCACACAGAGGGTCGCTACTATGAAAAAAGAAATTGAACAGAACCTACAGCACTTGAGCAATATGCACACTGTGCTGGAACAGGCCAAACACGGATTGTATTCATTGCACCCGCATTTGATGCAACGTGAGGTGCTTGGGGTTTATGCTGATATTCTGCATGGTTTGCACCTTCTGCAAGTTGATATTCAATCAGCCGCGTTCGATGTGAAGAACGGCAAAGCAGTAGGAGAGGCATAACATGGCAAGTGGTGGACATATTATTGGAGAAGGCTTTGCGCCAGAAGACCGGAAAAACGCATGGTGGGCAACAGATTCGAGACGTGCAGTTTCGGGTCAGCTCCTTGACGTGCTGTTGGAGAAGCGGGGCGAAAAGGAACGTGCTGATCTATCAGGCGTCGAAGCGGTTCAAATGGGCCTCTTTCTGGAAAGCGCAATCGGGCGGTTGTGGGAAGAACAGACTGGAATATCAGTTCGTGATCTTGACGTAGCAGGCACACACTCGACCGAACCCTGGCTTCGCGCTCATGGTGACTTCTGGACAGGCGACAATGGTCTGCTGGAGGTCAAGAACTTTGGCGATCACCAGTTCAAGAAATACCCAGAGATGGGCGACCACTGGACGAAGTTGCCAGAGCAGGACATTGTGCAGTGCATCCATGAGGCAACCGTGTTTAACGTGCCGCACATTTACTTTGCGGTGCTGTTCGGTGGTCAGCGGTTCCGTTGGTGGCGCATTGATGTCACAGACGAGATGAGGTCAGACTTCATCCAACGAGCTGCTGGCTGGTGGGGTATGCACAAGACAGGTCAACTGCCCAGCCCTGAAAGCGTTGCACAGGCCCAGAGCATCTACCGCAAGGACGATGGCACCAGCATCATGGCTACCAAGGTGATCGAGGAATATTGCGAAGCCTTGAAGCACATTAAGGTGCAGATCAAAGAACTTGAGAACAAGGAAGAGATTGCTCAGGCTCGATTGATGTCTTTCATGGGTGACAAGGCGGAGCTGGTCAACGTGGCTGGTGATATTCTAGTCACATGGAAGACGGCTAAGGCATCTAAACGGTTCAACGCCAAGCGTTTTGAGCAGGAAAATCCTAAACTTTATGAGCAGTATAAAGATGAAACAGCAGGATCAAGACGCTTTCTTGTTAAATAAAATGGGAATGACGAAATATCTTAGATACCATTATGAAAATGGCCCGCTCATGCGAGCATTACTTTACAAGGGTAAAAAAATGACGGTCTTAAAAACAGAAGTTAGGCTTTACAACGAAAAAACCAATGCACTGTTGACGTTTTCTGATTGTGGAGATGGTGACATGGTTGTCATTGTTACAAACAATCATCAGTCATCAGCAGCACATTTCCCTTTGAAAGACATTATGGATTTCATTTCAAAGGTTTACGACATCGAGTTAACAAAAGAGGAAGACGAAGATGACGAATCTAGTGCCAGTGAATGACATGAAGAGCATGGCGCAAGCCATTGTTAAGTCAGGGTTTTATGGCTTTAAGTCTGAGGATCAGGTCATGGCTATCATGGCTGTGGCTCAGGCTGAGAACAAGCACCCAGCAACTGTTGTGCAGGAATACGACATCATCCAAGGTCGTCCTGCTCTCAAGTCTCAGGCCATTCTTGCCCGCTTTCAGCTTGCTGGTGGCAAGGTTGAGTATGGCACATACACTGACGAGAAGGTGGAGATGACGTTCTCACACGCTGCTGGTGGCACTCTGACGCTGGCATGGACGATCAAGCAGGCTCACGACATCGGGCTTGGCAAGAAGGACAACTGGAAGAATTACCCACGCGCTATGCTGGCTGCACGGGTGGTCTCGGAAGGTGTGCGGCGTGTCTACCCTGCTTGTATTCAGGGACATTACTCCGTTGAGGAGGTCATGGACTTCGACAAGCCTTTCCACAAAGAGCCTGTGCAAATCCAGCACATGGAGCTGGCTGAGGAGATTGAAGAGGACACGACTGGTAAGTTCCCCCTCTACATCCCAGACGGTGATGGTGGTCGCAAGGTTCACATGTGGTGCGAAGAAGCCGCTTGGCCTGACGCTTATATGGATCTCACCAACCGTATCAGCGACTCAAAGAAGTTAAGCGACGATGATAAGACCTCACGCTTGATACAACTTTCTAACGTCAACAAAGATATTTTGGAGCAAATGTAATGGCTAAAAAACCAGGTTTTGGTGCGCTGCGGATCAACGATAAGAAGCAGATCCCAACCCATCCTGATTATACAGGGTCAATTGTTTTGGCAGAGGATGCCAAGGCAGGCGACGAGATCAAGCTCGGTGCATGGAAGAACGACTACAACGGCATCAATCTCAAGCAGAACACTTGGAAGCCAGACGGTCAACAGCAACAGGCTTACCCTCGCCCAGTAAGCCGTGACGATAACGAAGTTCCATTCTAGGATTACATTCCTATGGGTAAGTCACAGCGCACCAAAGGCCATCAGTTTGAGCGCGACATAGTTAATTTCTTGAAAGAGAAAGGCTATGACGCAGCTCGGAACCTGACACAGACACGCGACAGTGGGGGCGACATCAACCTCCCCCGCTGGCTCATAGAGTGCAAACGATACGCAAATATTGGACGTGTTTATGATTGGCTGGATCAGGCAGTCACAGCAGCGTCAGGCATACAAAAACCCATTGTCATAGCCAAGGCAGACCGCAAGGAAGAGATCGTCATCATGCGTCTGTCAGACTTCATAGAGGTGATGAATGTTGTGGAAAGCCAAGCATCTACTACTAAAGTTTATAAGGGGCTTGAGAAGTCCCCGCCGTCTATCTGAACGCGAGCAGTTGATGGAGCAGCTTAAAGTACTGCGCCAGCACCACAAGTCAACAAAACAAGTACACGCTCGATTGAGAGCAATTACCCACATTCAGTTGAAACAACATGTAGCGAGAGTGCCATGAACAAAAGAAAGTTTGTCACCTCTGCCATCTGGCCTGACAAGCACAAAGAGATCTTGAAGGAGATGCACAGCAAAGGTGCTACCGTTTTGGAGATAGCCATCAAGCTCAACAGAACACGCAACTCAGTCATAGGCTTTATTCATCGTTCTGGCCTATCTAACAGCAGGCCGAAGAAACAACCACCGCCTAAAGTCGAACGCAAGCCACAGGAAGCAAAGCCTGCTCCAGTTCATAAACTATTTCCCAAGCCTATCGTGGAAGTAGAGAAGCCTAAAACAACAGACGGTGTTCTATTTGTCTTTGCAACCAATAGAAATTGCAAATACATTCTTGGAGATCCTGATGGCGCAAACACACGCATCTGCGGCAAAAGGTCTATGGCAGGCAAGAGCTGGTGTGCTGAACACTTTGCTCTCGTCTATAACAAACAACCAGTTCTCAATATGAGGGGTCAACTACATGGCTAAAATATTTATCGCCTCACCTTGTTATGGCGGAAATTGCAACGCGCTCTACATGACAAGCCTGCTCAACCTACAAGCCGTCTTTGGGCAAGCAGGACACAGCGCAATGGTCAGTGTGCTCGTCAACGAAAGTCTAATTACTCGTGGACGCAATGCACTTGTTAACCAGTTTATGAAAACAGATGCAGACTATTTGTTTTTCATTGACTCAGACATTCAATTCTATGGCGATCAGGTATTGCCTATGCTTGATGCCGACAAAGACATCATCTGCGGTATTTACCCTAAGAAAGAGATCAACTGGCAGATGGTTGAGAAAGGTGTCAAGAATGGAGAAGATGTCAACAATCTTAAGCATTATACTGGCAGCTGGGTTCTCAATCTTGTCGATTACGCTGGTAGTGTTACTGTTCCTGTGGGGGAACCCTTAGAGATCTGGGCAGGTGGCACTGGCTTTATGCTCATCAAGCGTAAAGTGTTTGAAGAATTGAAAGACATAACACCTAGCTACATCAATGACGTAGTGGATCTTTCTCAAGCAAATGCTCCACGCGAACGCATTACGCAATACTTCACAGAGAGCATTGAGCCTGAGACTGAGCGTTTGTTGTCAGAGGATTATCACTTCTGTCGGCAGTGGCGCTTGCAAGGTGGCAAGATCTATGCTGCCCCTTGGGTGCAACTGTCTCACCACGGCACATACGCATTTGATGGAAGGTTGATGTGATGGATAGAGAAACCTTTAAGTTCTTACTTCTATCCAGCACTAATATGTATCATGTGCAACACATTGTGGCCTCTTACAACCACATCGTGCGTTCGCTCAAGAAGCGTTAACCATATCAAGAGCGCGTTTTTGTACATCAGAGACGCGCTTACTCCACCCCTTGCCAAACGTATCCCAAATGTTGAGCTGTTGTAAAAACTGCAACCGCTCATTGCACAGCTTGGCAACGGTATCAGCAGGATCTAACGTCTTCACCTGCTGCACAGTTCGATCACCCATCAAGCCATCAGCAGGAACGCTGGCAATGTTCTGGATGAACTTTGTAGCCTGACGTGGGCCTGAGTTAACAGCCAGATCAAACAGCGCATAGTCTACACCAGCAGGCATGTCGTCACCACGCACCTTGTCCCAGTACATTTTCTTGTACAACGGAGCAACGGTATCAGGTGTCAAAGACTTCATCTCGTCTGCATCAACAGAACGACCGACATAAGACTCATAGGTTGCTTTGGTCACGCCAAGATTTGTCATGCCACCTGGGTCTTTGGGATTGTTTACAAACCCACCTTCAGACCGCAGCACCAGCGCTAAACACTGTTCAAAGTTATTTTTCATTTTTAGACCCCATTGTTGGATTGCTGCTGCCAAACCAGAATGACAGAACCAGCATCAAAGCACCATCAAGCGTACCTAATACACGAGCAATCAACTCACGCATAGACGGATCAATGATGTGCGTAAAAAGATAATACTGGATGATAGACCAGCAAACGACCGTAACGTATGACAATATAGATGGCGTATAGGAGTGCGTGTTTATCGCCATGTCTCTGGCTGATGCACGATCAGACGCAGCAATCTTAACCAGATCAATGTCTAGTGACTTCATCTGGACTTTGAAATCAGCATCGACTTTACGGATAGCTGCTATTTGGTCTGGGGTAGCAGTCGCCAACGCATCTCTAATGTCGTCTTCAGACCCGTCACTATGACCCAAGAGAGCCGTAGATAATGCTTTGACGGCCATTCCGGCCACGGGTCCACCCAGTGCTGTTGCGATAGTTGGTGCGACATTTTCAATCAACTTTCCAAAGATGCCAAGATCCATTATACCGAACTCCCTAAAAGTATAATCCCTAAGCCAAGCATTATACTTATCAAAAATAAAACGATGAAGCTAACAACCGTAGCTTCCTTGATTTCTTCCAAACGAGCAGCGTCAGCCTTCTCTTTGGCATACTTCTCACGTTCTATCTCTTTACGGATCTCAATAACTTCTTTTTGCACCTGATCCCAAGCAGCCAAGCCAAACCGACCGACAAACATATTCTTGGCTTTGAGAGCAAGATCCTGAGCCTCAGCCTTAGCAGCATACCGCTCTATGGCTATCTGTTCTGCCGTTTTGCCCGAAAATACAGAGATTTTAGGCTTTTCAGCAGACAAATGCGTTAATTTGGCAATGCTGCCCCATAGTTCAGACAGGTCAGCAGCCATCGACTGGATCTCTTTGCCAGCCGATATTGCAGCCTGTATGCCACTATATGCCGCTTGCGCCGCTGCTAATATAGTTAACGGGTCCATGCTTATTACCGTTTAGGAAAAACTCTTTGGTGACACTGTTATCATTGCCAGCGAGCCTGTAGTTTACCGTATAAAGGCCACTGCCGTCAAAGTTGGGATAGTATTTGTTGGCAATCTTGTAGAACACACGGTCCTGACCCCATTTACCGTTCCACACATGCCCAATGGTCTCAGCGACTTGCCGAGATAACATGTAACAGTTTGTATCAACGAAATGCGTAATTTTACCTAGGCTCTCGCACCGATCCTCGCAGATCAGTTGGCCCTGTTTGTCCACGATCTTGCGGTACGAGTAAGCCCAGTCCAGAGCTTTACGCTCAATGGTATCAATAAGAGAACTAACATGTTCAGGATCAAACCAGTTGTCTTGGTCAAGGAAACAGACATAATCTGTGTTAACCAAGTGTCCTATAGCAGCATAGACCCTGTGTCCATAAAAACCGTTAGCACCCACGTTTTCAGGCAAAACCATGAAGGAAAGACGTGGATCTTCATCATAATGCTGCAACAGATGGTAAGTGCGATCTTCGAACTCTGGACCGTCTACCACAACCAAAACCCGTGTATCTTCATAAACTTGTGCAAGAGCACTGCCGACAGCATCATATAGAGTATCAGCACCAGTCGTCGGTATAACAATGGTAACACTCATTCTCGACCCCATTTAACTTTCAACCAAACACGTTCATGCAACCAGTACAACGTGATCTTAGTTGCAAGCTCAACAGCAGTAATGCCAGCAGCTAGATGCGGCTGACCTGTAATTAGCCAAGAGATTATGAAAGTATCAAGACTGCCAGTGATCCTCCAACTGACAGCCTTAGCCAGACTACGCTTCTGAGATTCTACCGACATCCCCACCTTCTTCTAGCGGCTTTTCCTCTTTCGCCTTTCCACTTAGAACTTCTAGCACAGAATGATTTATGCCGAGGATTCTTGGGATCTTTGGTCGGAGCCTTGAGCTTGCTGCCAGTCGCACGGTTGTACTTCTTGCGACCCTTCTCAGTCAGGCCACCGCCAGCCTTTACAGACTGCTTTTCACCACGTCCAACTGATAAAGATGGGCCTGCCATTATCGCCTCGCTGTCCGTTTAGATTGTTTGAACGCCTTAGCTGTAGGAGCACCTTTGCTGCCAGGCTTACGCATACGCTCACCAGAACCCTTAGCGATCCGTTCCCGCTTAGCATGGATGTTTGCGTAAAGCCCGCGCTTTGCCATTACAGACCCTCACCTGGAGTAATGTACACGCTGGCATTGGTAGAATCACCGATCACCTTGGCGTATACGTTAGACCCAGAAGAAACTTGCGGGCCAGTAATAACTTTATAGGCATAGGGAGGAAGTGCCAAAACATAGTCAGGTGTTACATCAGGCAACGATACGTTGAAAACGCTGGTAACATTGATCTTAACATATACAGCGGCATTTACGTCAGCGTTCACTAAGTAGTATTGCTGACAAGGGCTGTCAGCAGTAATCGTGAACACGTTCGACTGCGTGTTTGCCGCTCCAGTTACGGAAACCTTAACAGTCTTACCCATAGCCTGAAACGGTATGTTATTTGCCATTAGATCGTACCCTTTTCAGGCTTTCCAGTGGGGCTTGTCTTGTAGTCGTTAGGACGACCAGAGAAATCCCATGTGGAATGATAGCCACCCTTGGGTGCTACGCCAGAGGTCCAGCTATTTGTACCGTGACCTAGTACATCACGAGGCATCTGAGGACGAGTCGCAGTAGCCATCGGCTGTGCGTCATTGATCGTCTTGCCGCTCTTGTCTTTCATTTTTAGTCTCCTTAGCAATCGAAGGGATGAACACCAGTATAGCAAATCCCCCTGCGACGTACATCCTTAATGGAGACGGGTCGTACATGACCCAGCAAGACAGGATGAACACCATAAGAAGGCTTAGTAGAGTTAAAAGTCTTCCGGTGAGCACCGACAGACCTACGCGAATGATAGTCAGTAATGTTACATCCATGTTTATGACCCCTGTTAAACATAGATGTTATACATCAGGATCTGTCTTAAAGCCAGAACCCCATTCATCTTCAGAAACTTTTTGTTTCAGTTTCTCAAGATTGATAGCTCGGTCAATGATCTTGAGCTTTTCGTCTATGTCCAAAGTGTTCATAGACTTGAGCAGCTCTGAAACTGCTTTCTCAAGATCTGGGTTTATGCCATTGTTTTTTTTAGACATTATTGATCCTCTACAGCTCTACCAGCAGCAGAAACGGGAGCTGCGGCAGACCCTGTTGCGCCAGTTGTTTCAATCGGCAACCGACGTTGCAAGGTGCGACCAAATTGAGCGCGTCCAGGCAAATTAAGAACTTGCCCTAATTTACTTAAGGTCTCTCCAACTACACCTCTGCCAGCCTCTACACCTTCAAATCGACCACGAATTTTTAATTCACGACCAAGATTTCCAAGTTCGGTAAGAGGGTGCCGAGCTGTACCTGAGCCAAAACCATAAACATTTTGAGCCAAATGATCGCCAAGTTTTTCAAGGCTAATGTTACCACCTTGGATGCCACCCTTCGCCACAAGCTCTTCAAGAGCTTTAGTTGCAGCATATTCACGGTTAGCTTTTTCCAAAGGTTTAACCAGATTGCTATGGTTTCTAGCAATATTAGCGTCAATCTTTTCAATGAACTCGCCAGCAGTGCGCCGAGTCTGACCGTCAGATGCAGTTCTGGCGATGTAAGACATCTCGTTGCGAAGACGTTGCAAAACTTCTCCATCAACTTTAATTTCTTTAACGGTAGTGCCTGGTGCAGATTTAAATCTGCTTGTCACATTGTCAGCAGCAGCAGTAATTGACCGAACGTCAGCAGGGCGAACGCTACGCTCAAATGCAGCCATGTTGTCCAATTCTGATGCTAACTGGCGATCCACTTTTAATGTTTGACCAAAAATTTTAGAGTATTCGTTGCCAATATCTTTTAAACGGCTACCAATAAATTCTGGGTCAATTTCTTTTGTTTTTACACCTGTTTCAGCAGATGCAAGTTCATTTGCCAATTTTTGGTTTTCTTCAGCATAAGCACCAAAACCAGGAGATCCTTTGGGACTAGCAGCTTTCAACTGGCGAGGTTCTAATTTGAAACCAAGCTCTTCAGCTCTCTTGGCAAGATTGGCTACCGTCTTTGTTGTCCCGCCGACTAATGCCTCACCAGCAACGCCTAATCCCTTTCCAATAACACTTGGCCCCGCAAAGCTACCAAGAAACTCCCCAGCAGAACGATAACGCTCTCCTTTTTTAGTCGTAGGTTCATCTGCCCCAAAAGCAGAAGCAACACGCCGAGAAGTAGGTAATACAGACTCAGGTTCTACGTCTGCACCAGCGTATCTTAAGCCAGCACGCCCTAATGTTTCAATATCACCAGGCGTTCCAGGAATAGCTGACAAAGCGCCAATAGTAGCTTCTTTAGATGCTTCTGCACGTTCAGCAGCAGGCAACGCCTGAAACACACGAGTCACAGGTTTTTTTGGCTCTTCAGATGCTTTTAAATAAGAATTTGCATCAAAAGATTTTAAGTATTTATCAGGATCAAACGATTGATCTTGTTTGCCGTATTTTTCTGGATCAAATTCCATCAGTCCACCTGAACACCTTTCTTACGCAAAATTTCTTTGATGCGAAGTGCGTTGAGGTCTGTTGGGTTTTGTTTTACAAATTCAATAGCTTGCTTGTCTGCATCTGACAATATTGGCTCAATTTTTGTTTGAGTGTTAGTTTTTTGTTTAGATTTAGGGGCAAACAAATTATCTAAAGAAAATCCTTTAGTAGCTTCGCCCATTGTTAAAACGTCTTTGCCAGTTTCTTTTCTGACTTTGGTAACCGCTTCCGCAACGTCATTAACGGTAAACGGAATCATTTGTTTTATTTCGTCAATTACTCCTTGTGCATATTTAGCCGCCTCTGGGGACATACCACCAGAACCAATTTTTGCATTAACCGCTGCTTCAGCAATTTTTCTGATTTCAGCCAATTTAATAGCTTGGCGAGGAATACTTTCGTCACCAGAACGAATATATGTGCTATTTTGCAAACTGTTAGACAAACCAGCCAAGCCTGTAGCAAACCCGTTGTTTTCAAGAAACGCTAAGTTTCTACCAACACCTGATTGCAAAGTGTCTAAAACAACAGCTTCATCAGAATTAAGTCTTCTACCAACTGTGTTTCTGATAAAATTAGTCAAACCATCTTTAGTTTCTAAGTTTGGCAAAGATCCTGTTGTTGTCCCTGATTGCAATTTAGTAATAGCACCCAAACTTTCTTTTAATTCGTTTGCTGCTGTAATCATGTTTTGAGCCTGTTGCGTACCAGCAGTACCCTTGCCTTTAGCAACTTCTTCAACTTTTAACCCTTGAGTTGTAGCTTGTGCTAATTGATCAGGAGTATAATATCCTTGTTTTCCATCAATCACAGCAAATCGACCAGCACCTTTAACAGTCTGTGTTTTTGCGTATTCCTCAGCACGAGTAACATCTGCCTTAGCAGCTAACAATTTTTCTTTGTATTGATCCATTTGAGACATGGTTTTCTTCATTGGACCAACAATTTTATCGTGAGCACTTGTTATTGTCTCTGTGCCACCAGTTAACCCTTGAGCAGCAGCGCCCATCCCTCTTGCTTGCAAATTGTTGGCAAGTTTAGCTGTAGCACCAGACAAATCTTTTTGTGCATACTTCAACGCATACTGAAATTCTTTTTCAATCTGCGCTTGGTTCTCTTTCATAATTTTATAGTTTTCTTCGAAAATTTGTTTCTGACGATCAAACTCTTCTTTACGACCCTGCTGGTAGCCAGTAGCCATTCCTGCAATAGCGTTCATAGCACCTGTGGCAGAAGTCAAACCTTTCTTACCACCCATGCTGCCAACAGCCATCATCATCATGCCAAGGCTTGCAAGCCCTTGAAATGTGTCTTTAGGAGCCTGAAATGGCTCAAACTTTTGAGTTAACTGTGGCTTGTATTCTTCGTAAATAGCAGCCTGACGTTGTTTTTCAGCCGCAGACTTTCCTTCAGATTCTCTTTTTTTGGCTTCATCATATGCGGTTTGTGCATACATTTCTTTCACTTTAGCTTCAGCCAAAGGTGTTGTTTGCACAGGCGCTTTTCCCTCATCGCCACCGCCGCCACCGCCGTCGCTATCGCCGAAATTATCTCCTACAATTGGAGTAGAAGAAAAAGGCTGTGCATTTACAAAACTGGGCATTTTAGCCATATCACGCCACCATTTTAGCTATAGCTGAATACATGTTTGTAGCAGCCTGATTTGCTTGTTGTTCTAACTGCAACTGCAATCCAAGAGCACCCTGCTGACCAGCAAGCGTCGTGCTAATAGCAGCCATAGCAAGACTATTGCCAGGTGCAATTAAGGTCATGGCCTGTTGCAATTGATTTGATACTAATTGCTGATACATACGGCCTTCTTCCATAGCCGTTTGCACTGCACCAACGCCACCAGAACGAGCAGATGCTTGAGCAGCACGAGCACGGGCAACGTCAAATGCCTGACGATTGGCAGCAGACAAAGCACCCTGTTGAGCCTGAGACAAGGCAGAATAACCAGGTCCAAGCAAAGGCTGGGCAAGATCTTTATACTGTTGAGCCGCCGCAGCAGCAGCATCTTTATATTGCTGTGCAGCAGCAGCAGCTTGCTTGATAGCCGCTTGTTGCTGAGAACGACCCATCAAAGCACCAATACCGCCAACGCCAAGTTTGAGCAGATCTGACAATCCCATCTTGCCGAGCAAGCCGCTGGTGTCACCACCTTGAGCTTTGGCAACATCTTCGCTAGTCGGTTGTATCTGTGTCTGAACGCCTTGATCTTCAGGAGTTGCGCCTTGGCTGTAATAGTCAGCGGTTTCTTGGGCGTTTAATCCACGAGGAGGAGGAAGTGGCACACCTGTTGCAGATACTGCCGTTCCTTGTTGTGGTTGACCACCAAAATTAAAAATGTCACTTAAACCACCAGCGTATTGCCCAGATGGCAATGCTTGTTCTCCACCTAAACCACCAGCAAATTGTGATGCGTATGGAGTTTCGTAATACAATCCAGTTTGAGCAGTTGTCGGTCCAATAGCTCCGCCTGACGGTTGAATTGTGCCAGGAGCTTCACCGCCATAATATGTAGGGCTTGTATATTCAGGAGATTGAGCAAACGTAGGCAAACTAACTGGTGCTTGCTCAACAGGAGCAGCAGGTGTCTCTACAGGTGCAGGTGCTTCATAAGTAGGATAATCAAACCCGTCTTCTCCAAAAAATTCAGGTAAGCCAGTCTCAGGGTTGGTCGTACCAGATCCACCAGCTTTCTTCAGCTTTTTAGCCTCTTTAGGCGTAATATGCGCCAGCATGGTATCACCGCGACGACCTTTGCTTGCCAACACTTTTGCAAGTGTTTTCAATGGCATAGTGCCAGTAACTTCAGTCTGTAACACTTCAGCTAGATTGTGCTTGCGAGCCATCGCTACCTGGTCCTACTTGTGCACCCTCTTTCAAGGATGCTTGGTTCCAAACATTTTGAGATGGCTTACTGCTGTCAGTGCCACCCAAGAAAGTGCTGCCAGGAGTATACCCTAAAGTGGGGGATGCAAGCAATGCACCGCCTAATGGAGCCGTAGAACCAGTGGTTGAGGTTGTTTGACCCGCAATTGTGGGCTGTGCAGCAGCAGCCAAAGATGGAGGTGTGGTTGTTTGACTGGGCGCACTAGGAGCAAAAGCCTGACCTAGCAATGCACTAGTAGCTCCACCAAGAACTTTACTGACATCAGAACCAAAATTAGGTTGCGCTGCACCAGCTACAGCACCAGACAACCCACCCGTTAAAATGCCTTGCCCAATGTCACCACCGCGTAATCCTGCTCCCAAACCACCTGAAACAGCACCGCTTAAACCTTTTTGCAAAGCACCGCCAAGTGTTTCAGATCCTCCTAAAGTAGCACCTGTAACACCACCTTTGACGGCATCAAGTGTGCCACCTAAAGCCTGACCAACAACATCACTGACACCAGCACCTACACCACCAGTAGCGGCTCCAATTAAAGCTCCTTGTGCAATATCACCGCCCTGAATTGCCGAGCTAATAGCGCCAGATCCCGCTCCAATAATGGCTCCGGTTGCAATGTCAGCTACAACAGCACTTGCACCCAAGCCAATAATAGCACTGCTCAAGGCAGCCGCTGCTCCTGAATACGATACTGCTACTGCTACAACTACGGCTGCTGCTGGCATTAAACATCAACCTCAAATTTGTATGACGGAACCATTTGCTTTCCAATCATTTGTTGAGATTGAGAAATCTTTACAGGAAGCCCAGTATCTTTGGCAATTTTAAGAAATTCAGGCTTATTTGTATAGGATATTAACTTTTTAAAACCCATCTGTTTGGCTGTATTCATGCCAGCACGATAACGTTTAATCAGCGTCTCAACAGGCTCCACAGTAAAGGTATGGAACTCAGCCGAGCCATCCGGTTGAGGCATAACTAGAAAAACAGTGTTGCCAATTTGAACTAGCTTGCCGCCTTTTTTGGTAACCATAGACACGCCAACAATTGCCCGCTTGGAATCAACATTGGGCATTTCCTTGCGAACTGATGCCTCAATGATCTGAATCATGTCTAATTTGACGTTTTCAGCCTGCTTACCCGTCTTTTTTTGACGCATAGCACCCATAACGTCTTTGTCTTTAGACGCTTTACCAATTGTCGGTTGAGCTGGTGCGACCATTACGTTAACCCCAAAGCTACAGCAATCTGCTCGTGAGCAAGCACATGCTCAGCAAGCCACTGGTAAAAATCATCCTCTTTTCGCCAATCAGCGTCAAGCATATTAAAAGGATTAGATAAACCTAGTTGCGATGCAAAAAACTGATGCTCAACCTGATGAGCCAGCAGCCAGTCGTCTAGGTTTTCAGGGTCAGCATACACCAGAGGAAACGCTGGAACCTCAATGCCTTGTTCAAAAAAAGTATCACGAAATAGCTGATGCTGAGTAGAGTTTTCAAACAAGAAAACGTCTAGCCCTTCAATGTCTCCAAACTCAACAAGTGAAAGCGTTTCAAAGTTAATAGCAGCCTCCTACTCACTTGTCCGCTTTCGTGTCTAGTTTGGCAAAAATCTGTTTCAAAATTTCTTTTATCTCAGCAATATCATCCTTGTAGTCATCTTTGCTGATGTAATTGATATGAAGATCTCTCTCCATCTCTTTAAGATCTTCTTGCAAGATTTTGACAGAATCCCAAATAACCTTAAACAGCCAACCAGCAACTGCACCAAAAGCTGTAAATATAAGGTTAATGGTATCCTGACTCATCATGCACCTGCTCTTTCAATCCAAGATTTGGTTTCTTCATTCCAAATATACGGTTTTTCGTCTTGAGGCATAGGTGTAGGAGCTTCCCACAACCAAGTATCATGGTTTAACACCCATGACGCAAACGGTGATGGTGGGTAAAACACATCATGCTCTGCATCATAAATGTAACCAATTCCAGCATAGTTACCACGCAAAGCAACTCCACCATCAGGTTTTCCATCTTGTCCGTAATGCACATTACCACGAGTGTTATAAGACGTTTGAATCCACTGACCTGGTGTTGAGTCAACAAACGTGTTGAAGAACTCTTGCTCGGCAGAAATAACGGATACAACCTTGCCATCTATAACTTTAGCAAAATAACTCATGCCGTGTAGCTCCCGCTTGATGTCCAAGTAACAATTGTGTTTCCACTGACGTTTGAAACAGTAGGCGAACCAGTAACATTCCCAGAGTAATTAAGTGTTGGTACAGAAATAACAACAACACCTTTACCACCATTGCCGCCAGTATAACCTGGATATGTTCCACCGCCACCGCCGCCAGTATTGTCAACTCCATTGCCGCCAACAGCGTTATAGCCGCCTGCGCCCCCACCACCTTTACCACCTGCGCTAGATCCGCCAGAATACGCAGACCCACCACCACCGCAAACATAATAAATTCCATTTGAAATAACGCCAGCCGTAGAACCTAAAATTGGGTTAGGAATGCCATCACCGCCAGCGCCCCCGACTGAAGATGTGCCATTTTGACCAACAGCAGAGGCACCACCACCGCCACCGCCGCCGTTACCCGCTCCGCCTTGAGTACCACCAGCATACCCTTGACCAGATGTACCAGAACCACCCGAACCATTAGTTCCACCAGCACCACCGCCAGATCCGCCCGATCCAGGCCCAGACCCCATAAACCCTCCACCAGCACCGCCTCCTACAGCAGCAGTAGTTGAACCGAACGAACTGTTAATACCGTTCGTTCCATTTCCGTACATAGCAGGAGGACCACCAGCACCACCAGCCCCAATGGTAATAGTATAAGTAGTTCCTACAACCAAAGGTGTTGTTCCGGTTGTGTATCCGCCTGCACCACCGCCGCCACCGCCTGCAATAGTACTGTTAATACCACCGCCGCCGCCAGCGCCACCAGCAACAGCAAGATAAGATATTGTTAATGGAAGTGCGGTTGATGTTGATTCAGGCATCCAACCTTTTGTTGAATCAACATAAATAATAGTTAATGCTCGCCATTGTTGAGTAATAGCGTAATTTGTAGTTAACCCAAACATTTTGTTGCCGTTAAGATTTAACGTCAAAGCGTTTGTGTTAAATGTTCCAGCATAATCAGCAAAAACGATGGTGTCGCCAGCAGAAGGAGATGCGGGCAGCGTAGCCGTAATGGCAGCGGACGTTGTGTTAACAGGGTAATAATTGCCTTTTGTCGCACTAAAGTTTGCTGTTTGCACCGCAGCAACAGAAACACCACCACCACTAGATGCAGCTTGGCTAATCCAGCTGGTTCCGTTTGATGTCAACACGTTCCCATTTGTTCCAGGTGAGACAAGTTTAACAATACCTGTGCCGTTACCGAGAATAACAGCATTTGTGCCTAAGTTTGTTAAACCTGTACCACCATTTATAGGAGGAAGAGTTCCTGAAACACCTGTTGCCAAAGGCAAACCAGTAGCGTTTGTAAGCGTCAGGTTGCTAGGCGTACCCAAGTTAGGCGTAATTAGAATGGGGCTGTTGTTTAATACAAAAGACCCTGTACCAGTAGTCGTTCCTAACGCAGATACGTTTACTGGACCCCAAGTAGGAGCCGAAGCAACACCAGTAGAAATCAATACGTTACCCGCAGCAACGGCTGGCAGACGTGCTAAAGTTGTTGGCGTTGAAGCATAAAGAATATCACCAACAGCATAGGATGTTACACCAGTACCACCCACTGTAGCTGGCAAAGTACCCGCAACCAAAGTGCTTGTACCGTTTGCATAAAGAACTGTATTGGCTGTGTATGTGCTGTAACCAGTACCGCCACGGCTTGCAGTCAATGTGCCAGTTGCAATTTGAGAGGCGTCAATAGAAATGTTAGCAGTAGTAACATTTGTCAATTGACCCTGAGCATTAACCGTAATGGTTTTATACGTTGATGCAGTGCCATAAGTGCCTGCTGTTACAGCAGTATTTGATATGCTAAATGAACCACCGGATAATGTAAGACCAGTACCAGCGGTATAAGTTGCGCCACCACCAAACTGGACAAATGTTATGTTGCTTGTGCCCAATGTGACAGGCGCAGCTGTCTGCTGAGACCATTGAGTATTGTTATTTGTAGTACCGTATTGATTGTAGAAGAAATCACCAGCTTGAATTTCAGCGCTTTGATCGTAATCAGTTGCACGAGTCAAAACCCAGTTGGTGGACACTGTACCTAGTGTCGTTACGGTATATGCACCGTTTTGAGTTTGATCTGTTTGGTTTTTGACAAGAATACGGGTTCCAACAGCAATTGCAGGATAAGATCCAGTACCCGATCCGTCCAAAGTAAATGCCGCTTGAGTGCCAGCATTGGTCAAAGTAGCGCCGACGCCAGCAGTACCGTTAGAATAAGTAACCGTTAAAGCTGCTGTAGTTGCGTATTGAGTAGCAACTTGAAAGCGTAAACCATTGATAAAGTTATCAACATAAGATTTGTTAACAATATCAGTAGCATTTGAAGGTGCAGTAGAAATTTGACCCGTAACAAGGCTAACAGCGTTAACGCTAACCAAAGAAGCACTAGTAACCTGACCCTGAGCGTTAATAACAAACTGCGGGATCTGGTTGTTTGTTCCATAAGTACCAGCAGTCACACCAGTGCTTGCAATCGCAAGAGTACCAGAGGTTGTAATGGGACCACCAGTCAAACCCGTGCCAGATCCAACCGTTTGCACTGTACCAGACCCTGGAGTGCCACCAAGAAGCAAGGTCTTGAAGCTACCAGTGTTGTCAAACGTACCGTCTAAAGTATAGCTGTCGCCTGGGTTCAGCGTTACGTTAGCAATATTTTTACCAGTCACGTTGACGTAAGTAACAGTCAATGCAACTGCTGCCGTGTCTGTATTTTCAATGATGATAGACTTAATAACACGCCGAGTGCTTGCAGCAGGAGCAGAAATAACCGTTACAGGAGTCGTACCGTTTAGCGTTCCGTCACTAGCACCTTCTGTAAAAGTTGTGCCTGTGTTGTCAGCGTAAGTAGCAACATATGTTGGCTGGTTTGTCGCTGGAGCAGCTGCCAACTTTGCTGTAATTGATTTTGCTGTGCTGTCTAAAACTAACATTTTTGCCTCACGATACAAACCAAGGGTATGACACGCCACCAGCTACAGTCAAAACGATAGCAGCATTTGTGGTGTCATTCGTTCCAGTGATATTAACATTTGTGCCAGTCACAAAATTGATGTTGCTCTGGGAACCAATGTTGGACCCATTAACTTGAATGGTGATGTTGCCTGAGCCACCTCCACCACCGCCTCCAGTTATCGCAACAGTCTTTAACATTACATGCCATCCCCTGGAGTCACATACACGTTAGCAGATCCGCTAACCGTAATGCCTGTAAAATACTGATTGGCGTTAAATGTCAAAATTTCGTCAGTACCTGGAAGCAACGGGAAAGCGCGACCAGTCGTTGTGACGATAGACGCATTGCCTGATGCTTGGGATGATGTGTCACCAAAACCAAGGAAAACAAGTACAGTTCCACCATTGATGACACGGTATTGCGTACCACCAATGGTCGTTGACAAGCACTGCACGGGCGTAGGAGCGGATGCTGCCGCTGTAAACGTCACCGTATTGCCCATTGGGGTGAATGCTTGAATGCCCATTAGTTTGTTACCTCATCAGCGGGTGAAATTGTAAGTTCACCAGCAGCAACAAGCTGCATGATGTTAGCGTAATCTGTGTTGGCGGGATCAAGGGGGACAAAGCTGGTCACGCCATTGATGTCAACGCGGATCATTGTATTATTTTCAGACGTATCTTTAATGTATTGTGCGTTTGCATACATAATTATAGCTCCGCTGATGCTGTCCAATCGGAATTAAAATAGACTATAGCGCCTGTTCCCGAAAGTGTAATATTGAAACCTCTTTCTAAAGCTGTATTTACTGTTGCTGTTCCACCGTTGCTCCAAGAGGCCACATAATAACTGTTTTTGCCAGACGTTCCTGCGTTATCATAACTTATTACAGTTGCATTTGTTCTTTTAGGAACTGCAAAATTAACTGTAATGATAGTGCCGCCAGAATTGATTGCATTAACGAAAAGTTCCCCAGTTCCAGCCGTTGTGGAAGTTCCCGGCGCGATTGCGCTGTTGTAGGATTTTTCATAGTATCTCTGACATAGCGCAAGCTCTTGACCATAGAGCCGCCGTTCAAACGGTGTGGCAGTAGAGCCTACTTCAAGTTGCGCCCCAGTAATGAGGAAAGTGGACGTGCTTGCAGTATTTGCATAAATTTGGATTTGTATTCCGTTTACAGCGTTGCTTGATATTGCCGGAAATGTAACTGTATATTGCGCCCAAGATGCGGTTGCCGTTATTAAAGACGTTGATCCAATTTGTGTTACAGATGTAAAGTTATCAGAAGCATTGGCGTAATAAAGAGTAATACCAATGCTGTTGGTGCCAGCACCGGAACTTTGCTTTAACCAAAGTGAAAAAGTAACATTTTGCCCCGCCAAATCTGTACAATTTAATGATTCAATCCTTTGAAGAGCATTAGGGTAATTAGTTCCTGCAATAGACAGTGAATATTTATATCCCGAAGGGACATCCGTGGATTGGGCAACGGCTGACAAACTTGTAGATGTGCCAATTAACCAACGGTCAGCAGCATAATTTCCATTTGTTGTAAAACCACTTGTTCCGCGCTGCCAAATTTGCATCGCACCATTGATAATACGGTTACGCAGGAATGAAGATGGAGGAACAAGGTTTTGAGTAACGGTAACATTTGAATAAGTTACGTCTGTACCACCGCCAGTAACAGTGGCCCAAGATCCGTCACCACGCAAATAAGTTGTTGCGTTAGCGTTTCCTGTGGCAGAAATAGATGAAATGCTAATTTGGCTAGTGCCATTAGAAAGACCGTTCAACCCATTAGCAAGAGCATTGTAATTGGCATCAAGATACGACAAATTCTGCGTCGTCGTCGCATTGGCAAATGAGTACGGGATTGTAACTGGTATTGCCATTAGAACCTCGCTCTACGTTCGTATTCCATTTCAAACGTGCTGTAAGTAAAGTTTGCGCTATTAGATGTTACCGTAAAACCAAGATATTTTCCATACTGCTGTGCATCATATTTGTACAAATAGTATCCAGTAATAATTCCAACCCACCCAATTTGTTGGCTTGAATTGTTTTGCCAAGTAATAATTTGGCTTGAATTGTTTTTCCAACTTATAAAATTGGTAGCAGAATAAACCCCAGCATTACCCAATCCGGTTTCATTATCAATTGTAATTGTTATGGTGCCACCCAAATTGCCAAGGATTGCTTCAATGCCCCACTTGAGAGCCTGCTTGTCCCTAATCACATCTCCCATAGGCCACAAAGCAGTTTGTGTGTAGGTAGCTATGTTGGCTGTAGAGTCGTTATACAACTTTAGTAGGTTGCGCTGATCTGTGCCATACAAGAAAACGCCCCCTCCATTTGCTAATGAAGTCAAATAGTTAAGCGTACCTTGGCTTGTAATAAACCATTTCTTGTCAAAAAAGACGCATTGAATGGGTCGAGACCCCTGCACAGGGTCGTTGTACCAGAATTGGAAAGAAGCGCAGAGGATGTTGTTCAACAACACCTGACCGCCCGTAACAGGCTTGGTAAAGTCAAATAACGGGTAAATACCGTCCAAAGCGTCCGATAATTTGCTGGTTGTGGCCCCTACAAGAGCATAAATGCCATAGTCATTGGCAAACAACAACGACCTAAAATACGGGAAAATGGCGTCAATTCGCCTAGATCCAATCGATGCAGATACGTTTGTGTTGGTAAACAAGGTAGCACCCGTTGTGCTGACTCGAACGTCGGAAAACACGTTGATTGAGTTTTCACCAAACACATACAGGAAGTTATTAGCTGAAATAATCGACTTGATGTTGCTGTGCAGCGTATCGTCAGCAAGGTTAATATTACCAGCCGAAACGCTCACAAAGTCGTTATACAGGCCAGCAGCCGAGTAAAATACCGTACGACCCTGAGCAATCCAGACACGACCTTGGAACGAGGCTATGTCAACATTCTGGTCAACAGTAGCAATGGCTGTAGCAGAGGCACCGTTACCGCCACCTCCTGTAAAGGTTACTGTCGGATTACTTGTATAGCCAGAACCAGGATTAACCACGACAACGCTAGTAACAGCCCCGCCGTTAACGATAGCCACAGCATTAGCATTAGCACCGCCGCCTCCAGTAATAGTTACAGTTGGGGGTGAGGTATAACCAGACCCTCCAGCCGTGACAAGGATTCCGACAGTTCCTTTTGCAAAAGATAAGAAACCAGCGACAGCAGTAGCATTGTTTCCACCGCCACCAGATATTGTAACGGTAGGGGGAGAAGTATATCCACTACCCGCTTCTGTAAGCGTAATTGCTGTGACAATACCAGACCCAAGAACGGCAATTGCATTTGCTGACGAGCCTCCACTGCCTGAAATAGTTATAGCTGGCGCAGATGTATAACCCGAGCCAGGGTTTGTTACAGATATAACAACTACGTTGCCCGCTTGAATTGATGCTGAACCTTGTGCAGCAACACCAAATTGACTTGCAGGAGCGGCAAAAGTTACAGTCGGAGGTGTTGTGTAGCCAGAACCTGTATTGTCTATTTGGACAGACAAAACAGTTCCAGCCGCGTTAGAAATAGACGCTACAGCCGTTGCCTGTTTGCCATTTGCTTGGTTAGGAGCAGAAATAGTGACGATTGGGGCTTCTGTGTAACCAGATCCAACATTGGTTATCCCAATGCCACCAACAGAGCCAATAGTAATAAGATTTGCCCCGTCCCAAGTATAATAGCCCTTATCTGGGTCAGTAATGATGGCACGTTCGTCTTTCCATTGTTTGGCTCGCATACCAGTTCCCGTAAAGGTTCCGGCAGTGGCTATGGTTACAACAGAATTGCTATTCAGATTATAGGCTTCGGCTCCACCATTGGCTTGAAAAGCCAAAATATAGTCTGTGTTGGTAATGTTAACATTGGTCAACTCTGTGACCGTGTTTGACCATGTAACACCAACATTTGATGATTGAGGTATAACTTTAAGGTTCCCAAACCCAATAGGCTGGACGTTCTCAATCCAAGAAAACTCAGACTCGTCAATAGCCGTACGATTGGCTTTGGTGTTCAGAGCCTTGAACGACTTTGTAACATGATACTGTTTTTGTTGTTCAGGACTCTGGGCCATTAGTAAGCCTGTGAGTACGGCATCGGCATACGACGAGTGAACGTAGTAGCCAAAAGATTCTGGCACTTTTGAATGTATTGCTGACGGAAGATCTCAGCCTCACCATAGCTCTGTTCTTTGAACTTGGCTGTGTAAGCTGCGTAATACGGAACAGGCTCCGTCCACGGATCTTTGATGACTTCAACGTCAGTCAGGTTAACCATGTCAGTTGGTCTGATAACCGTATCAAGCTCAATCGTATATGTCTGGTCAGGTAACGGACCAATGTAAAAGCTGTTAGTGCCGTAAAGGCTGAACGCGACTGGCTGACCAATATAGCTCTGGTAATAGCGCAGTTCGGCGTTAAATTGTGTCCAAGGCTTATACATCAAGGGAACGCGAGTCGTGCCCCAGTACAAGTTGATCGTAAGAATGTCCATTGTCTGATCGCCTTGTGGCAGATCAACAAAGTTATAGACTTCTTGGTTCTGATAAACAGATGAAGTTTGAAGACGGCGTAAAGAGCCAGTGTCGCGCACAACACGCTGACGAGCGCCGTTAATATCAATTGTTAACTCTTGGTCAGTCCAAAAGTTAGCATTGGCATCGTGCAACAAACGCCGTGTAACAAATATGTAATCGTTAAGCGTTGTCATACCACACCATTCAAGGATTTCCCCCCTCACGCAAAACGTGAGAGGGTACTGGGTCTACTAGAAGGGGTCGCTACTAGTAGCTCTTAGAAGCTGATAACATCGCCATAGACGTTAACGCGGAACTGATGGTTAGCAACGGCACCAGCCGTAATATTAACAAACAGCGCGTTAGGTTGATAGCAAGTGTTAGCAGCCGCAGCCACAAGCGTAATGTCTTGGTAAGTATATCCGTTAATGACGTTAGACAACGCCACGTTGGATGTTACCAAATTACCGCCATCGTTGGTTGTACCAATGGTTACATAGGTAGAAGCCAAAGACTGTACCGATCCACCAGCGAGGTTTGCATTGCCAGCAACTGTGATTCGACGAATCACTACGTTACCAGAACCCTGCATACCGCCTTTAAGGATAGGCAAAGCTACAACAGCGTTAGCAACCGCATTAGCAGGAGCAAATCCAGTGGCAATAACAAAATTGCCAAAGGAATCCTGCGTATTTTGGCCTACTGAGTCAGGATTAGCCATGAACCTAACTCCTTACTTGTTGTATTGACCGGTAGCGTTCTGACCTTCGTTCGTGCCGTACAGAGTCAATGTCTGAGTACCAGTCGTAGCGTTAGCGCGAACATTGTAACCGTCAGAGATAATAGTGCCGCCAGTGTTAGCAGCAATATATGTCACCCAGTTGTTAATGTTGGCAGCGCCAGTGTTCACTTCGATGGTGACATTGTTTGTGCCTGTTGGAAGAACATACCAGCCTGTCGGAATGTACTGAGCGCTAGAAGTACCAGCGTTCATTGCAGTCAGGTTGCCGATACCTACGTTTGATACCGTTACGGTCTCAAAATAAGCGGCTGGCTGGTTGGTCAGAGTACCAGCGACAAGAATCTTATTTGCAGCAAGAGACATGTCGTACTCCTTAAATGTTCAGGTAGTTATAGCCAGTGACCTTGGTCATCGACTTAGGCTTGGTGCTGACGAGTTCTGCGATTGTCAAAACAGCGCCGACGTAGCCAACCTGCCAGTTGGGAAGGGTCGATTCAAAGCCAGTGAACACGAACTGACCAGCCTCATGGATGTAGAGGTTCAGGTAGTTGGTGTTCAAGAAGTACACCGTACCTTCTGGGCAATAGGGATCAGGATAGATCGGAACGCCAGCAACCATCAGAGCTTTAAAAGCAGCCTGTGGGCCGTTAGCGTCGTTGTCAAAGCCGTTACCAGGAGTGATAACGTACTGTTCCTGACCGACGAAATCTTGAGCCAAGAGCGTCCAAGTACCAAAGCCGCAAACGCCGAATGAAGGCACTTCTGCGCCCTTTTTCACCGTACCGGAAATGTACTGAAGGATGTTTTGACGGGTCGGATTAACCGAACCAGCGGCATACTGACCAGACTGCCACCAAGTGTAGGTGGAGCGGTTGATGTTGCCGTAGGTTGCTGCTGTCGTACCGTTGTCAACAGCGGCGGGAAGACCCGTGAACTGCTGAGTGTTGGTGACGTTGTTGTACAGCGAGTAAGCCATAGCATCCATCATCACGTTGGTCGCATCGTTCATACGAGCTTCGATCAACGGAATGATTGCATGGTCCTGCTGGACAGCGCCTTCCATTCCGAGGAAAGGAACAGGAGCGATCATCAGTTTCAGAGTAAATTCAGCGTTGTAAGCACCCTGCTGAACCGACGGTTGAGCGAACGAGCCGCTGTAGTCGGACCACTGAGCGTTAACGAACTGAGCACCCTGAACGGGGACTGTAACGGACGACACACCGCCCGTTGCGGTTTGAGAGTTAGCAATCAGCGCAGCCATAAGCGGGGTACTGTTGTAAAGCTGTACCACCAGCTTGGGAATAAACGCACGGCGTGTAACGTACGTTAATTCTGTAAACTGCGACGAGCTTGCTGCTGGAATAATACCACCACCAATAGCCATCGATAATTTCCTTTTACGTTGTTAAACCAAAGAGTTAAAGACCGATGCGAGTTCCCTTGCGGAGATCTTGCATTGCCCTTACCGCCTCATCACGAGCAGCACGTTGTGGGTTCTTCCAGAATTTTGACAACGTATCTCGTGCTGTCTCGTTCAGGACGCTCGGATTGTAAAACGCCTGACCAGTTGGCTCAGACGCTTTATTCATCCACTGCCAATAGTCCGCAGCGGTCTCGTGATTTTGTATGCCCTTTTCGAGCATGATCTTCTCGATCTTCTCAACGTCTTCGTCAGATGATGCTTTACCCGACTTAATCAAAGACTGACGACGCTTTTCAAGCGTTTCCAGAGCTTCTTTTTCCATCAGCTTGGCCTGCAATTCTTCAATGCGAGCATTGTTCTGCTGCTGACGGGCCTCGAACTTGTCTTCAAGCTCGATTGTGTCAATCGTAATGTCTGGTTTGACTTTCTTGGTCATACGCAAGAAATCATTACGAGTAGCAGGATTTTCAGCCAACTGACGGGCAATGAGTGCTAACTCATCGCGGGCTTCAGGTGAAAGATCTTCTAAAGATGACATGATTAGACCCCTATATCCATGTTGAACGACGTTTAATGTACCCAATGTTAGCATGAGATACATCAAACATTTTACCAAGCGCCCTATGACTTAATTCGGATTTACGAATAAAATCAATTTGTTCACTTGTAAGTTTTGATTTGCCGCACCGTTCTTTAGAAGCGGAACGGCCCTTTTTGACCATATCAGATGAATTTTCTTTGTGTGTAGCCAGCCATAAATGATCTGGATTAACACAAATCCGGTTATCACATTTATGTGCGACAACTAAACCGTCTGGAATATCGCCGACAAAAGATTTGTATGAAAGCCTATGAGCTAACACACATTTGTCTCCGTCGTTTGATAATCCATAACCGCCTTTTAAAACAGCGNCATTCCATAACCAGCAGCCAGAATTTGGCTCCGGTATAGAATTTTTATAAATGCGCTGCTTGTTATCCATCATCAGATGACCTTACGACCATCGCCAGGAGGCTTAATGGTAAACTGGTTTTTTGCACCGATCTTCGTGGGGGTGCTGAGACCGCCCAAATGATCGTAACGAGGAGGGTTTACAATCTGACCATTGTTCTGTTTGTCAGTGGTCGGATTGCGAGGCGACCCTACGCCGCGAGGCTTAAAGAGATCCATAGCTTATCCTTTACATTGTCATAGGTGCGCCGCCAGCGGGGGGAGCGCCAGGAGGCGGACCAGCAGGAGCGGCAGGAGGAGGAGTTTGACCCATCAAACCAAGATTTGGAGGAGACCCAGCAATCATTCGAGAACCAGGTGTTCCACCGCCAGCTTGAGGGAGGTTTTGAAGTAACTGCAAAATTTCGGCGTTTTGTAGTTCGCCAGTCTTTTGCTTCTTGGGGCCGAGGAGTCCGGTCAAAGATGACAGCGCGGACATCAACTTCTTGCCTTCAGGGGTTTCACTGCCAATTGCAGGAAGAGCTTGTTCAATCAGGTCAAGCGCCATAGATACGTTAATCAAGGCTGCTTCACGCTGACCCATTTTGGGTTCTGGCGTAGACATCGGATCGGTCATCGGTGTCGATACGTCAGGAGACGGCGCTCCAGGCGGCAATGCACCGCTACCTTGTCCTGGCTGATCTTGCGCCATTAAGGCCATCAATTCCTGTTCGTTTGCCATCTTCAAATCCCAAAGTAAAAAAATCGTGGGAGAATATGTTTCAGATTCCCTCTCCCACAGGGGAAATTGCTAACAACGGGTCTAACCCGTGTATTAGTTAGCGCTTTGCTTTACGGCCCTTGCGACGCATGGACGCCTCCTGTGTTAGAGTTGCAACTACTGTCATTAGCGACGAGAACGACGCTTAGACCTTTTCACTGACTTGTACATCAGTATCTCCTTTAACTGCGTTTAGCCTTACGTTTAGAACGGTAAGGCGTTGAACCTATAACAGAACCGCTAGACTTTCGGCTTGGCGTGCGGGAGCCAACATCAATACCTGCCGAACGAGAAGCTCTAATTGTAGGCTTCAAAATTCTGTTTGCCATATTTGTAAACAAATCAGCCATTAGTAACTCCTAATCTTTGATCGCCCACCACGAGCCTTGCGGGGGTTCATAGATTTGATGTTGGTAATCTTGTAGGAAATAGTAGCAGGCTTTTCAGACTTTGACAACGAGGACTGTTTTGCCCTCGGCTGGTTGCTTGGTTTTGTCAAACGCGCTCTAGCCATTACGCCACTGCCTTTGGTTTGGCGGGCTGCTTTTGCTCTGGGGGCTGGGCAGCCGCTTTGGATTCCATCTTTTTGAGACGATCCTTGAGCAATTGTTTCATAGGTGGGTCTAACAAGTCAATAAGGCTTTCTTTGTCAATTGCTTGCGCTTTGAACAAATTAAAGGCCAATTGCCGCAAATCTTCCATAAAGATCGGGCTATTCGAGTGGGCATCTACCTTAACCACATAGTCACGGGTAAACTGTTCAGGAATAAACTTCACTTCATTTGTGTCGGTCAGATGTGTGTCGTTGTACGCTTGAAGAAGTTTGAGATACAAAGTCGACATTTTCTCAAGGCTGTCTTCCACCATGAGAGCACGTTTTTTTGCTCTTGAACTTCCAAGCCTTGCAAGTTGGCTTGCGTGACCTGCTGATCTAACGCCGCTTTCGCCTCGTCCAGAGAGGACGTTGCTAATCCCAGACGCTTCTTCAAACATTGAATCAATTTCTTTAAGTTGAGCATAAAGATCCTGCGGAATGTTTGGGGCCAGCTTTTCAACTTTAGTCTGAGGCATGTCTGTCATAAACAGGCCGCCAGCACGGTTCAAAGCAAAGTCTTTCTCGTCAATAATGCCGGAAAAACCAGTCAAAGCGGTCGGCGGGGAGACTTGCTTGGACAGCAGATCGAGGATCTCAGACATGCGGCGATTACGCATATCTTGCAGCACAACCAGCTTTTGAACTTCGGGTTGTCCCCAAAAATAATCGTATTGAGGAGTCGGGCAGATCTGAATGATCGGCATCTCGCCCCGCAAGAACATCTGCTCAAGCGGGCGGTCGTAAATGATTACATCCGGCGCGGCACGAGTAACGATCTGGTAATCTTTGATCTCGTCGTTCCAGATGTAAAGGTCCGTCATCTCAATGGTATCTTCGCCAATCTTGGCCTTGAAGCGGTTAGGTGCGCTCAGGTTAAGATTGACGTTACCATACATGACAGGATTCACTTGGCTTGTCACAAGCCGTTGGATTCCTTCAGGAATAATTGACGGCGTGTATTGTGACGCAGTAACGCGATCAACAATGCTCTGCCGCTTAGGATGCGAGTAAAGCCGATCAAACAGATCGGACTTGGTCATGTAATATGTGTGGGTGATTGCCTGCTGGCGATCAAGGGTCGATACGTCTTCACGCAGAACGCCAATCGAGCCTGGGTCCAGAACGTAAGGGTAAATCGACTTTTCACGGGCAACCAGCTTTACAAAGCAGGAGCCGTAACACAGCGACCAAGTAAGAGCTTCCGTAAACACTTTATCGGCATTGGAGTTATTCCATTCATCGTGCAAGAGCTGGCTCAAAGCCGGAATCTTAGAGTGCTCGCCAGGATGAACTGCCGCACCAAGTGCTATGTTAAAGCGCGTCGTTTCTGACGAATAAAGGAAGCTAACCAGTTGATCTATATGGGAATAAATCTTGTTGTAAGCTGCCGGAGAATCTTCAGGTGACGCGCCAAACAAATACCAAGAGCGGTAGGAAGCATAGTCAGAACGCCGATCATCAAGCGATACCTTGCACTTGTTAATCAAGTCTAGGTAGAAGAACTCACGCTCGCCATGATTCTCAGGTATTCTCATTTCGCGTCCTTGAGACTCAGCCCTTGATGGTCGTTAATAACAGAACTTGGCTTTGGTCCGGTAAAGTTTTCGCCCTTGACGTTAAACCCGACTGGTTCACCACGGACGGACTTTATCGCATTTCCGCTCATAAGGGAAGGCATACTTAAATTTCCACCGCCGCCCCACATCACGCCGCCCTCAGCGGCTTCCTTACCTTTGGCTGTCTCGACGATAAACTCTTGTTCTTGCTTGGAAACTTGTTTGTTGTTGCGGGTGTAATAGCCTGACTGATGCTCACCTTCGCGGGTAGACTTGATGTTGGTCATCTTGAATTGCGATGCCAGACCTTTGAGGTTGGTGTCAGTCCGTTTGGTCCGGTCAGACTTGATGGAGAAGGGCTTGATGAACACTTGCTTGGGTTCAACGTCGCAATGTTCGCATTTCTGCTCCCACGCATCAAAATACCCGTGTTCTTCGCATTTGTAACTCTTCAGGACTGCCATTTTGTACCCCTTTTTAGTTGCTCATCGAAAGTTTCATCAGAATAGTCATTAGCGTTTTTCAGGCCTAATTTAAGCTTAATTTGCCCATTTTGAACCCTCAAACCCGTATTTCTAACGATTTTGGGCTTATTTTCTTTGTTATACTGTATAAATCGAGAATTGTCTTTATTCCGCATAATTTCGACTTCACCAGCCTCAATACGCCGCATAGCGTAGGAAACACGGATCTGAATCATCTCTGTCAGGGGGTGCTTCTTGGCTACAAACACATCTTTGAGGTGACCCTCGGACAAACCAGTCATTTCGGCAAGGAAATGCCAAGAGATCACCCGTTTAGGATCTTTTGCGAACCTATCCATCAAGCGATAGAGTTCACCTTTGGGGAAGATCTTTGGGTCCATAACCAATGTTCCGCAGATAGGTTGATACGTTACGGGAAACCGAAAGCTCTTCAGGAGTTCGATCTTGGATCTTGTGGGCCATGTCTCTTGTGATGCGGCGCACGATCATTTGATTCTGAACTTGCTCGGCAAAAGCTACGACCGCTAACGCGCTTGCCATCACTCGGTCGTCCTTGCCCCGACCAGGGGCCGAAATTGTTCCGTTATTTCTAACGATAGTTTTCATCTCGTCGAGGAGTTCTGTTGAGTGGATGGTCATCATCCGGCGCTCGAAGTAGTCCTTCGTGTAGTTCATCATGCGCTCTTTGGACGGACCAGTTGTCACCCAGCCGATAGAGTTGGTTAGCCCGCCAAGCGTATCGTTCTTTCTCCAGATATAGTTCTTCATACTGGAGAGGACGTTCATCAGATCCTTGCCCATCTGACTTGTTTCGGGGACCGATCCAATCGCCGATGCTTGCCGCTTAAGATTGGTAAGTTCCTGAATAACCGCTTGTCCTGGACCATTGACTTCAAGATTGAGGGTTGAGTTCTTATACGCGCCCGCCAGATGAGCGATGACCCACGCAAATTGGTAAGTATTAAGTTCCGAAGTAGCAAATTCCGCAACCTGATCCAAGCCATCTGCATAACAACGGTAGACTTGGATACAAAACCTATCCGCCCAATCTGACGAACCATAGGCAGGGTCTGCACCAATGACATATACGGCAGTATCGATTGGTTCTTCCCAAACCTTGAGGGTACAAACTTTTTCCGAGGACTTGATGACTTCCGTGTCTTGGAAGTAGTTTCCGAACATATATCGGTAACAATCGGGCTGCTTCTTACGCGCATCTTTCATGGCCTCCGTGCAGCGGCTGTTTGAAAAGAAGTTAGTGCCAGTCATAATGAAGGCATAGTCTTCTGTCGGCGGAAACTCCTGATACATCAGCGCATCGTCCTTGATGCCTTCGATCATTTTCCAGCGCCACCAAGCAATTTGCCGAGAGTTGATCTCAACGCCGTAGAGCTTCTTGATTTCCTTAACCCACTCTTTCTCTTCAGGAGAGAGCTTGCCGTCCCAGTAGGTTTTGTAAACGGAACCTTCAGGATCTGCGGAGTAGAGTTCGTTACGCCACCATCCACAAAAGATTGCCTTCTGGGTTCTGGCTTTCTTGGCAGTCGCATACATGTCGTGAAACATGTTGAAGCCCCGCGCTGTACTCTCAAACATATACAGGCGCAAAGGATTAGTCTCGGCAAGGGATGCCAGCAGCGATGCCAAGCCTTCCTCGTCGCCCCACGAGCTGGTCTCAGTACCGTGAAGGTAGGTAATAGCTTTACCGCGCCCCAGCGACCCTTTGGCCCGCAAGCCTGCCACTTGGTAAAACAAACGGCTACGGTTCTTCAGCGTCAACGAGTTACGGTTATGCGTGATCTCAGGAATCTTATACTGCTTAGGCAAGCCAGACATATACATGGCAAGAGTCTGCCGAAACATGTCACGGTTTTCTTCCGTGTCAGTCGTCAGTGTTCCTTGCAAGCCAGGATGAATGAAATGCCAATATAAATCGAGAGCCAAAGAAATGGTGGTAATTCCAAGCTGTCGGCCTTTCAAGATAACAAAAAAGTGCTTGTCCTCTTCCAGACCTTGCGCGATCTCGTTCATCACATAGGTCTGAGTGCCGAGAAGATTGCCCATCTTCTTCAAACCGTGCTCTTTGGTTTCAATACTTAACTCAGCGCAGAACTTGTAAAACGCTTGAAGGTCAAACTTCATTTTACATCCTTAAATTGGCAGACCGTTAGCTTTCAGGGTTTGGAACCCCCTACTCTGAACCCCGTTAGGACTTATATCCCGCCACGGCCCAACGGCGGTATTCGTTATTTAATTTCAGGCAAGGGCAACCAGTGAGTAACTTCAAGACCTATTAACTTCCACTTAGTATCATGCACCCGTTTGCCGTCTTTTATTTCCGCTCCAACAGATTGAACCCAACCTTCCGTAACTTTTCCTTTGTACCAAGACACCAAAGATATTCCGATACGATCTTCTATAATCTCGTAACCGATAATAATCGTACCATCTCGCGGAGCAGTTTCAATCGGCAACAACTTCATAGCTTTGCACTTTCATACCAGCCGTCAGTTGAAAAAGTATTGCCAACAATCTTACCACACACGTCTACGAAAGTATTGATCGCATTGTTTGTGCGACCCTGAAACATGTGAAACACCCCACCGTTATAGTGAGTGCCCCTGCCAAAATATCCATAATTGCCCAAAGCCCATCGTCCCTCGTCGGCAGGATACAGGTAGTGAGTAGGATATACAGCGCGAACAGGCACACCCAGTCTCTCAGCAGACTTGGTAACGATTTGTGCCACGTCTCCATCCTGCTTCTCAGAAAAAGAAATGTTTTTGTAGTGATCTTTAATTTTATTCCAAGCCTCACGGTGAACCATATAAAAAGCCGGACCAGCGTAAATGTGACAAGGATCAAGGTGGTTAGCACTTTGAGCAATGCCAAGAATCCCCCGATTGTCTTTCGTCCAGCGATA